>JAABUL010001382.1_pt1 | contig 46574 bp, 30 predicted proteins | sample 5559151 | NCBI WGS metagenome assembly JAABUL01 (sample SAMN10711876, study PRJNA513368) | rock metagenome | isolation source: Antarctica rocks | place: Antarctica: Victoria Land, Pudding Butte sud
TAATCTAGCTTAGCCGAGACGGCTAAGCTAGAAGGGGGATAGTATTACGGGTAGATACTAGAATATAGGTAATTAGAGGAAAGGCGTATAGGTACGTATATATCTCGACGCTAAGCGAGCGAGATAGTATAGGAACTACGTAACACTACTCGACTACTCGATAGCGAGATAGTAAGTACTACTCGACTAGCTCGTCGCGAGCCTAGTAAGCTAGTAACACTCGTTTAGTATATAGGAACTAAGGATGTCTTTAATATACTTATATTTAACTTATATTATAATCTTACTAAAAGGTCTATAACTATTTATAGTATATTCGAGTTATCTTACCTAAACACCTACTACTACCTACTCTTTAAAGAAGTACTTACGTAATACTACTTGTAGGATCGTAATACCCTACTCCGCGCTAGCGCCTTACTATCCTAACTCTCTTATAGTAGGCGTTAGACTACCCCTACGCCGTTACTAATATAGATACTATCCTAATAGGGCGTAAGCCCTAATATAAGTACGATAGTATAGAGAAGGGGCTAGGGGCCCTAGAGGAGTAGGACGAGATAGAGGAGTAAGCGTTACTAGCTCGTTACCTACGAGTAGCTAGAGAAGAGGAGTATTACTAGTTACTTTAGAGGCGCCGTCGCGGCGTAGTAGAAGCGATAGCTCCGACCCGTTATAGGGCTATTATACCTCTTTATTATTATTAAGATACCCTTAGGCCTAAGGCTAATTAGGCTAGAGGCTATACTACTTCTTTAGGCCGGAGACTAGACTTCTTTCCTATTTATAGTCCCTTCTTTACTATAATTTCTTCGCCTCCTTCTTATACCTTACTAGTATAGTATAGGCGTCTACTAATTCCTACGTACCTACTAGGTTAGACTCTAGTTCCTAAGAGTTATACTCTTCTAGCTAATCCTTCTAATATACTAGGAAGAATCTCTTTCCTTTCTTTACCTTAGAATTAAGGACTACCTCTACCTTATACTACTAATCCTTATTAGCTAGCGGTATATTTAGCTCTAGCTCTTCGCTAGCGCGTCCCGTCTATAGCTCTAATAGGAAGACGTAGAAGATATTATAGATTCGTATATATAAAGGAAGCGCTAGGTAGTACGCCTACGCGCTAACTACGTTAATAATACGAAAAGGTCTAATAAATCAGGAGGCTAGCTTCTTTTTAGGTACCTAAAGCTTTAAATTCTTTATAGATAGTAAGACCTAGTCGCCTACCTTATAGTATTTTAGTTAGTAGATACGATTATAGTACTTAGCTTAAGATTCTAAGGCTTACTTCTACCTTTACGCTAGGGTCTCGCTAGTATTATATAGTCGCTTTATAAGCTTATACGCCGCTAGTACTTCCCTTTAGACTAGTTCGCCTCGAGCTAGTAGAATAGTTATTCCGATATCTAGGTACTATCTATATAACGCGAAGAAGGGGCTTATACGTAGCGATACTAATACGCTATTATTTACTACGAATTCGGCTTATATAAGTAAAGAGGCCTAGTCGTCTTACTTAGCCGAGTAGTAGTATCGTAGGTACTACTTAAGACTTTAGTTAGCTCTCTCTATTTAGCCGTCTATCTACGGGTAGAATATAGTACTTACCTAGCGCTTTACTCGCGCGTTATAGTAGAAGTCCGCCTAGAAGGTACTCGTAAAAACTAGCCCTTAATCGCTTATAATCCCTATAGGTATCTCGTAATAATAAATAACTTTATCTACTAGGAGTCGCGCTAGCTCTACGCTAGTATATATCTTCTTATATAGGATATATAGGTTTATTTTTATATAACGATCTATAATTATAAGGATAGAATTAAAGACGCTATTAGCTCGCTTACTTAGTAGTAGGTCGTAATAAAGTCTATCGTAATTTCCTACTAGGCTCTTATAGGCCGTAGTAATAGCTATAGCTCCCCGTAGGGGCAATAGCGCCTCGCCTTTATTATCTAGTATATATAGTAGCTACTAATATAGCTAGCTACGTCGGAGGCTATATCCTTTTAGAAGTACCTTCTCTAGAGAAGTTCTAAGGTTCTAGTCTTACTAAAATATCCTACGAACCCGTCGTTATAGTACTTACGTATTACCTACGCGTAGATAGTAGTATCCTTTAGTATATATAGGGCGTCGCCCCTAAATAGTAATCCTTTACGTATATTCTAGCTAACTTTCGTTAGGTTCTTTATTAGAGCCGCTAAGTCGCTAATTCGGCGCTAGCTCTCCTTATCTTATTACTATAGTACTATAACTAAATCTTAAAACGAGGTTAATAGTTCTTTATTATAGGTCGCCTTCTACGCTATCGCTACGTAGGCAACCCGTATAAGTAGACCTAGTAGGTACGACGACGTTAGGGTTTCTACTTAGTACTATCCTATAGCCTTATAGGTAGCGTAGATACGTAATACTATAGGTAAGCTTCTCGTAGCTTCTAGTAGTACCTAGGCGGCTATCTTAGCCTATAGTATTAGTAGTAGGTACGATAGGTCCTACTACTCCGTACTAGCGTAGTCTAGGCGCCGCGAGGGAGAGTCTACTAGGTTCTTAAAGCCTACTTAGTATTCGACTACGAAGTCGAAGGAGGCTAGGAAGGTTACCTATCTAGCCTACCTACTATTTAGCTACTTTACTCCTATAAATCCGCGAAGGTTAGTATAGTTAGTTAGTACGCGTATTGTATACGCTACGCCTTTAAAGTAGTATCGCTATTACTTAAACGCCTCTACGATAGCGAGGAGTTCCTAGTCGTAAGTTTCGTAGTTATATTCTACTAGGCTTATCTTCCTTAACTAGAAGGCGATAGGGTACTACTCGCTACTAAAGAGCTACGACGTAATTACCGCTATATTACGATCCTATAAGGTAGTATTACGTAAGTACTTCTTTAAAGAGTAGGTAGTAGTAAGTATTTAGGTAAGATAACTCGAATATACTATAAATAGTTATAGACCTTTTAGTAAGATTATAATATAAGTTAAATATAAGTATATCGAAGATATCCTTAGTCCCTATATACCTAAGTAATTATAAGTTACTCTATAGTACTCTCTTACTCTACTCTATAGAGCGAGTATAGAGTATAGAGTAAGTTAGCTACTCTATCGTCCTAGCTAAAGCCGTATAATAGAGTAGTCCTTATTCTACTCTAAACCCGCGTATCCTATATTATACTCGTAATACGCTACTACGGAATTAGAAGCGTCGCTTTCGAGGCGTAAGGGGAGCGATAGATTATAGTATCTTAATACGAGCGTAGTAACGAATACTTCTTTAACCTAGTAAAACGCTAGCTTCTCGCTTAGTCTCTAAAGTAGTAGTCCTTTCTTCTAGCTATTTTATACTCTCTTAAGTAGTCCTATAAAGGTACTTATAATTTCGGAGTAGCCTTAAATTAATTAGTAGTAAAAGTTAGCGAATTCTAGGAACTACTATACCTTATAGAAGGTTTAAGGTTACGGCTATTCCTTAATAGTAAGAACTCGGCTCCTATCTATTATAACGCCTATAGTACTTACGATAAATCCTAGGAATTCGACCTACTTTTAGAAGAAGTTATACTTCTTAATACTACTATATAAAGCGAACTTCTAGAGCCGCGCGAGTACCTTATATACGTAGCGCTCGTACTCCTTCCTAGTCTTACTATAGATTAGGATATTATTAAGGTATATAACGTAGATATTATCGATAAGGCCTATAAGGGCTCTATTAATATACGCTTAGAACGTAGCTAGGGTATTAGTAAGGCTAAAGAGTATAACTATATACTTAAAATAGCTATAGCGCGTATAAAATACTATCTTCTACTTATCGCCTTACTTAATAGGAATATAGTAATATATATCCTTAAGGTCGAGCTTTATAAAGAACTCGGCTCGACTAAGCCTAGCGAGTATCTCGCTAATTAAGGGGAGTAGGTAGCGATTCTTAATCGTTAAGGCGTTTAGGCTACGGTAGTCTATATAGAGGCGTAAGGTCCCGTCCTTCTTTAGTACGAATAGAATAGGCGTACCCGCTTCGCTTTCGCTACGCTAGATCTAGCTATTCTCTAAGGCGGCTTCTAAATAGTCCCGTAGCGTCGCTAGCTTAGTATTTAAGAGGTTATAAATAGGGCGGAAGGAGAGCTTCTTACCCTATTTAAGTTCGATTGTATACTTAGCGCCTTTAGGGTAACGGAGGTTCGTAATATCCTTATAGTCGAAGACGTTAGCGAATTAGCGAAACTTTAGTAGTAGCTTCTTCTCTACCTCTAACTAGCTATCCTCCTTATTAAAGGAGACTATAAAGACCCTAGGTAGGCCCTTAAATTCTTTTATAAAGGCCTAGGCTTTACTAACTCGTACCTAGTATAATACTAGTAGGGCGCTACTATAGCGCTACTAGTTATCGCCGCTATCGACGTAGACTACCTACTACCTTCGCTAAGGTTAGCTAAGAATAATATCTAGTCTATCTATATCTATTACGTAGAAGACTCCCTCTATCTTACGCTCCTCTCCCTTAGAGTTAGTAAGGCGTAAGCTTACGTAGTATAAACCGTAGTAGAACCCTTAATATCTCTAGAACGAGCTCGCCCTTAGTAAAGTAGCGGAGGAGGCTACTAGTAGGCTATACTTTAGTATATAGGCGCGGGAGACTAAGTTAATATCTACTACGTTATCTAGGAGGAACGTTATAGGTACGAACCCCGTAGGCGCTACGATAGCGCCTTCTAGGTACTATATAGGCTAGGTCTCGACTTTACCTCTTAAGTCTAGCTACGAGTATCGGCTAGACTCTTCCCTTTTCCCGCCTTTACCTTACCTTTAATTTCTACCTCTAAGTCGCTTTCTAATACCTTTAGGGAGTCGGTAGTAACCTAGCGTACTAACTACTTCTTACTACGGTACTAGTTTTAGTAGTAGCCTAGCTTATAGTAGTTATAGTATTCTACCTTACTCTTATTATAGGCTAGGCGATTACCCTTCTCTACGCCTACGCTACTATCGCGCCGCTTTAGTACGTTACTTCTATCCTCTCTCTTAAAGGGTAGGTCTTAGTTACGCTATTAAGAACGTTTATAGTCTCGTATAGACTTAGGCGCGTCGCTATCGCTACGCTTCCTTAGCTTAAGAGCGGCTTTATCTACTATTTTAATCTAGGAGGTAAGGGCGACGAGGTCGATTCTACGTAGTAGCTACGCGTAATACTTTACGATAGTAGCGCGTAGAGTTAGTCGTAGTTTAGTAAGAAGATAGCGAACTAATTAAGGTTCCTTATATAGAGGAACTAGCTACGCTTCTAAAATTACTAGCTCCGCCGCGAAGCTAGTAATACTCTATATAAGGAGAGTTATAAATAGATAGTATCGATATAAGTAAGTAGTAGTTTCGAGTAAATATAAATATCTAAGGAGGAGAGATAGTTATAGGGAAGTAGCGCTTATATAGCGGTTAGCCCTACGGGCGGTACTAATAGGCTAGCGGGGCTAGCTTATTACGTATAAGCTCCTCTAATACTCTAGCGCTTCTCTTATCTCGCGTCCTTATACTATAAGGTAACGCTAAGGTCGCGATTCGTAGGATCCCTAACTACGTCGTATACGAATTCCTAGAATTCCCTCTATATACGATTCTCTATATCGTTTATATTAAATCGTTAATACTATTACTCCTTCGTATCGCCTACGAGGTATATAACTCTATATAGTACCTTCTTAATATCGTCTCCTTAGTACTCGCCGCTAGTAGTAGCGAAGATTACCTTAAGGTCGCGAATATACTCCCTTACTTCCTTAATATCCTTACCTTAGAACCGCTTAGGTTCCCTTAGCTTTAATCGATAGGTAAGGGAGTAGTAGGCACGACTACTAACCGTACTTAGCGCCGGCGTCGCGCTATAAGATACGTTAGCGTCGTAGTTATTTAGGTCTAGGTCTAGCTATCTATTAGGGTCTAGTATATTACTTAGTATAGTACCTACGTCGCGTATACGTCGTAGCTACTCGACGTCCTCTACTATTTACGCGATCTATATCTCTTACTATACTAACTTACGCTCTATTTTAAGCTACTATAACCTATCCGTATTAGCCTTAATCCGCTAGGCTATAGTAAGAGGTTCTAGTATAACGGAGGGTTAGTAGCCGTTATTACGCTAGCGCTAAGCCTATAGTTTAGCGTTAAGGTCGTCTATAATATTCTATAGGTCGTATAGTCGTAGAGAGAGAGATTAGAACTATAAAGCTAATAAGCTATAGAAAAGATATAGTAATATATAGAATACCGCTTAACCGAATAGTTAGTTAATAGAAGAACTAATCTCTATAGTTTATTAAGCGCTTACGACGAGTAAGATATACGCTAGTACGTTACGTACGTTATATAGGCTAAGGCTAGAAGCCTTAACCTTATATCTAGTAATTATTCTTATACTAAGTATTAAGTCTTAAGTAGGCTAAGTAACCTACTACTTTATCTTTAAAGGATATAGAGCTATCGACGTCTACCTTAGAGTCTAATAATAAGGTTAATCTTCGCCGTATAGCTACTTAAAACCTTACTAAAGAATAGCGGAAGAGATAGAAGAAGTCGGCTATAAACGAGAGCGTCGAGAGCCTTACTATAGCGCTTAATATAACTAATACTATTTAGTTAAAGGAGGCTCTACTACTAATTATTAAGTAGGCTAGTAATAATTTTTAGAAGATAGACGAACTAACCGATTACTAATAGTTTAGAGTTATAATCGCTCTTAGCTATAGTAGTAATAAGAACCTAGCTCTTTCTATTATTTTCGTACCTATATATAGTCGGATACTACTAATTAAGAAGGTACTAAACTAATTAGACGCTATATTATAAGAAGGTTAATATTATTATATAGGTATAGTAGTCTTAAGTTAAATTAAATTAAATAAGGTATCGTCTTTAGATATATCTACTAGTAGATTTTATATCTTAAGATAGGTAGAGTTCTTCCTATAGCTTAGTTTAGAGATAGCCGCTACTACGGCTCTAATTTATCGATATTTACTACTAAGATTAGGCGGAATAAAGTTATTCTAGCCCGTATCTCGAATATATCTATAATAATAACTCCTCTAACCTCTTTTTTACTTATATAAGCTTAAATTTACGACGTTAATTATCTTAAATAGGCTTAGCGTATTTCTTAATCTAACGATACTTCCTATACTACCTTAAACCTCTATAATAATAATAATAACCTTATTATATTCCGTAGCTCCTTTAATATGCCTAATACTACTCCTATATCGCCTTAGTAATAGTATTACGCCTTATAGTTATTAGATTAACCCTCTTACCGTCTACCGTCCTTACTATACTAATCTCCGGCCGTAGACTACTAGGGTTAGCCTCTAGCTAATAATCTAAGTCTAGCTCCTTAAACGATAGTATACCGATACCTCTAGCTATAAGGAAGTTATAAAGGGCGGTATAGGTATATACGAGCCTTATATACATATTATATAGATATTCCGGTACCCTCTTAAAGAGCTAGAAGCGCTACTTAAAAGATACTAAGTACCTACTTAACGATATTCCGTAGCCTTAAGTAGTAAAGGTTAAATAGCTCCTTCTCGTTTATAGGCGGTAATCTAACCTTAATAGCCTTATAGATATAATATCTAGTCTTATTATATAGATATATCGTTACTAGTAAGTTTAAGTAGCTAGTATCTATAAGATAATAATAACTAGTAGGTACCTTAAAGTCGTACGATCCTTAAGCGCTTAATAGTACTCGTCTATTATAGGTAGAGCCTTTCTAACCTAGTAAGATATAAGTAAATAAACCTTACTAGTTAACTATAGCTAATACGTTCTACGATAGAAAGCCCTTACGATTACGATATAGCGCTTATTTACTAGTAATATAAGTAGTAATATAAGAGCCGTTAAGCGTACTAATATAGCTATTAAAGTAAGGCTAGTATAATAGTCTATCGCCCTTACTAACGCTCTACTTATTACTTCTTTACTATATAACGAGCTCTCGATAGAGTAATATAATATTATTTAATACGTTATTAAATATCTTAGATATTATCGACTTAGAGTAGTAATATTTCTCCGTAATATCGTTATACTAACAACTAGTAGTAACTACCTAAAGGAAGATTAATAACTTCTTATTCCGGCTAATATAACGGCTATCTTTAAGGCCTAGTATTATACTTATTAACTTATTAAATTAAGCCTATATAAAGTATATCTACTACTATAAACAGACTTTACTTCGTAGTATATCTTCTATCTAATTATAACCTTTAAAGCGATTATAATATATCGACCGGTAAGCTTCCTTTATCGCTTACTAATTAACGTAATCGCTAATAAGGGTTACTATAGCTATAATAATTACTCTTATATACTAGTTTACGGCCTAGCGGTATTCTAGTAAGTATAAGAAGGCTCCGGAAGCTATAATAATACGTAACTTAAGGTAATCTAACGCTCTATAATCCTACTATCGATAAGGATTATAGAATTTAACTAATATAGCTCGTACCTTATACTTACTAGCCTATTATAGGGGTTATAAGCGCTAATTAAACCTTATATTCACTTAGCGTTAGAATACGACCTCAGAATGACGCTAGTGGAAGTGGCTACCGAACACCCCTATTAGATCACGACATTCACCCATTAGCGTCATTTCAGCTGCCAAGAGCCGTCAGATCTGACGAGGAATTTCCTAGCGAACAGGCTCTAAAGCAGCAAGTCATATCTCCGTCTGTCTTTCCCATGGCCCCTTGATCTGCAACAGGGATCTTCCAGCTTAAGAAGAACGCATCCCCACCCTGCAGCTTTGTTGCCTTCTCTGTTCGCCACCCGATCGCTTTCCTGACTCTTCAATTTCCATTTGTCACTCACCTTTAACACCGTCATCTTGCACTATTGTTGCAACTGTACCAGATCACTTGACAACGCCCTGATATAAGGTCCAGACATGGACGCCGCCCGTTAAGGCGATGACAGGACTCAGCCTCGTTCATGCCTTGAGGTAGTGGCTGTAGCAAACCCTACAAATCCGGTGTCGGCCTGGCCATGAGATCTCGCTGTGCATTCTATGAAAACAGTATTGAGACTTCCGACCGCCGCGACGATGGATAAGACTCCGCAGGCTGGCGCCTCTGGCCTATACCAGCCCTTGCGGACGCCTACATCGATACGGGTGCTCGAGCTGGAACCCGGTAAGGGCCGATCTGCTTTACGAGCAAAGTTAGAGACCGTCAATCTAAAGGACGACCCAAAGCCTACGTACGAAGCGCTGAGCTATACCTGGGGATCATCGTCGAAGGGCAGAAAGATCTATATCGCTAGTGAAAAGCTGAGTATTACCAACAACTTGTACGATGCGCTACGGAGGTTGAGAAGGAAAGACAAAGTCAAGACGATATGGGTAGATGCCATCTGTACGTTGCGATCTACATGGATGAGCTGTATGATACCTCTGACTTTGTGCTTAAAGGCATTGATCAGACCAATAACAGAGAGCGGAGCCACCAGGTGGCGATAATGGGCAACATTTACCGGCAAGCGAGATACGTGAACGCTTGGTTCGGCGAACCAGGGCGGTTTTGGTCTGCATACTCGACGCTCCGCTTGTCCATAGTAGCAGACACCGGCGAGGCTGCACTCCCGCACCCATGGCTCAGAGGGCATGTATTGAGCGATGCTGTGCTGCGTACTGTACCCGCCTGGAGTACGCGAGTATGGGTCGTACAGGAGGCGGCTTACGCGGAGGAACTGTACCTGTGCTTTGGTCGGTTTCGCTGGATGTATCCCTATGGTGGATTCCCTGGACACTATCCCCCCAGGATAAAGCAGTTGACCGAGTGTCTATACAGCTACCACGGTCGACGGGCAGGAGTGCACACTCTGTCCGGCATGCTCGACACCCTCTCCACAACGGATTTGTCCGCCAGTGACCCCCGCGACTTTGTCTATAGTATGTTGAGCTTCGTCAAACGGGACGAGGCTCGCGCTATAGGCTCGGACTATACCTTGGCGGTAGAGGAGGTATATGCGAAGGCAACCTTTGCGGCGCTCAAACACGAAGGCCACTGTGAAATATTGGATTATGTCCAATCTGAAGGGCATTTCATACAATACAAGACAGGCAAATGCGAGGGAATTCCCAGTACCGCAAGCCGAGCGTGGGCGAGCCGGCCACAGTGGTGAGAGCGAAGTACGATCAGTGGCCTCTCTGCAAGCCGGTCGCTTCCTTCCGACACCAGGAGCAGTACCAGCTCAGCTGCCGCAAGCACCCATCAGCCAGGTCGCTAGCCATGTCACATGAAGCGCCTTCGCGACCATCAGCGAGTCCGTGAGTAGGCACCGTCACACTGTAGCATCGACTTGATACACGACAGCCAAGGGCGAGCGGCTCACGGAGTGGGTGCAGTTCCGACATCACAATGTTCAAGAGCAATGGCCGATGTATCGCCACGGCAATGCCGCACATGTCCCGGATACAGTAAAGTCTGCGACAGCTTGAGCAGAGGTCTCTGAAACAAGCGAAGACGTGAGCTGGCTTCCTCGGGCCGTAAGCTAGGTAACGTTGAAGCACCTTCACTGCCGCAAACAATGCAACAGCTCAAAGGTAAGGAGATTTCTACTTTTTCATTCCAGCATTTACAGCATACATAAATACAACATCACATCTTCGACCTCCTCCCCTCCCGCTCACTCCCATCCCACAGCCCATCATCCCGATCCCGCTCATACTCGACATGATAATCCACCGTCTGCAATATCCCGTCCGTCAACCCCTTCTTGCTGTCCCCATCATCCACCACCCTTTCCTCCCCTTCCGCCCGCCCTTGTCCGTAGTGGTGAGGCGAGTACCCCACATCCATCGTCGGCGTCTCCTTCCCTGACTTCGACATATTTCCCGACCGCACCTGCGACTTCGCGAAGCTACGCAGCCCGGACATGGGGCTGGAGCGCGAGTCGCCATGGCCTGAGGAGTTTTGGAGTTCCCAGGGTTCGCGGACGCCGGCGTTGGCGACGCCCGCGGCCCAGTCGGTGAGCCAGCGTTTGATGGAGGGGAGGCAGGCGGTGATGAGGGAGATGTTGATTACTACTAAGGTCCAGATGGAGGGGGTGACGACTTTGAAGGGGCGGAGGGAGGTGGGAGCGTTGTAGAAGTCGGCGTACTTCGCAATGGTGACGGCTGTGAAGATTGGGGTCCTGGATATTGTCAGCAACTAACGTGTCAGCTCCGCGCCGATGAAAGAACGTACATCACCCGCAGACCAAACATGAAAGCGACAATGAGCCGTTTTGATAGCGGCATCTGGATGCCCGAGACCATGACTGCAGGGAGCACCGACAGCGCAAGATCAGTGAGAATGTCGACCACTCGAAGACCGATCAACGCGCTGTACTGGTCGATGCAGGTATCGTCCTTTGTCGGTCCCATCACCCATCGTGTTGGTCCACATTGCAGTGCAACTGTCAGGATAGCAGCAATGGCCCATGCAGCTGTAACGGCTATGACACCGTGAAGTGCGATTGCAACCCATCGTTTCGGCTTGATAGCAACCACGAGAAGAGCTAGGGAGATCTTTAAGCATGCCAATAAGAGGTAGAGCAGGATGTTGGAGGCGTAGTATCTCTATAACATGGTCAGAGTGCGACATCGAACCGACGTGTACAGTACAGTACTCACCTTACTTAGATGTTGTACCTAACCGGCCGTTAGAGCATCGTTAGGCACCTGTCCAAATCCGCGGTTCACAGCAAGACATATAGCGATCGTGTATCCAACGGCGAAGACCTACTGAAGATCAGCCCTCCGTACTACGAAACCTTCGTCTCCAATCGATATGCTTGTTCCAAGTTCATGCTTGACTAACCAGCGCAGCAACCAGCGCAATGTCATCGAACCGTAGCTTTCGGAACGTGACGATGGTCATCTGTAGCTTGACTACACATGTCAATCCCGTAATTACGATCAGCAAAACCGCTGCTAGGAGAGCAAAGGCGCCTTAGTTCGTGGAGGTTACTAGGCGGAAGGGCGGTAGTAACGGTTCGTGGAGGCCCGTCGTTAGAACAGCGACTCGTAGTTGCGCTAATAGAACTAGCCATGATAGCCGCTGATCACCTCGCCCAGCGGTAGAAAATCTGGAAACTCGGGGATCCCGCTCCCGTACACGTGGTGGACTAATCGGAAGCCTCTGAATGTAGTTACATCCGAACGCCAAAATTCTCGCGTTCTCAAAAAACAGCTCATTACAACAGCTAACTCGACGCGTCTATACTATCCACCCCGAGATTCTCATTCCATCACTTAGCAAAGCCTCAAAGGCACGAACATCGACCTCCGATGAGCAGAACACACCTCTTTTAAGGCGCCGCCGACTCATTGCGTCCTTGTCTCAAAGTCAAGCCACCCTTCCCTTTGCGATGCCTGCAGCGACTCCAACACTCGGATCCGGCGGTGACAAGAGTCAAGACACGTCTCTGGTAATTGATGACGGCCAAGATGATGACGAGGAGGGTCAAGAAGGGATTCTACTACGCAATACCACTATCAAGACGGCGGATCTCGCATGCTTTGAGGTCAATTCTGATCTGTATAAAGCCTTTAGTAGCTATCGCTTACGGACACGTACGAAACGAAGCACAGTCAATGCCCGTGTCTCATCGATCTTTGCGCACGGCGTAGAGCTCGAGGAGCAGCAGGACGACGGCGAATACCACGGTAGATAACGGCCTTGTAAGTACTGCCAAGATAACGGCGTTGAGGAGCAGCCACGCTCGTGCTCAGCAACTGGATCGTCTACATACTACCTTGAGCACCAGTTTTGATGGGGTTCAAAGGGCAAAATCGTAAAACAAGGGACGGTGCCGGGCCAAGCTAAGAGGAGCTGGTATCTACCAATACAATAGACATATGGCATGCCTCTCTAAGTCGAGCGCTAGCAGCAGAAGTTCATGAATTGGATAACACATGGCGTGACGTTGTGATGCAGGAGTGGACGTTCGGCAAGCCCAGTGGTGCTGAGGCTGGGATGAAAGGCTGGGATGTGATGTACGTGAGTGAGGATGGCAAGGTTGAGAAGCTGTATGCTTTTATCGCGGGCCTTTCCTTCCGCCTGAGTGAGTGGACACAAGGTCATGAAGAGGGCCTTGAACGATTTAGAAGTTAGAAGGGCCATTGGTTGGTCCTCAAGTACACACGATACTCATGTGTTTTGCTTGATGGGGGGCTAGTCCCATGTCCTGTGCTAAATTCATTCTTCTGTCATCTGCTTTGGTCATTCTGCGCGTTTGCTCTACTTAGGAGTCTTCGAACGACGAGCGCTGTGGCTTGCTGAAGTGCAGTGCTTAAGTTAAATGGGTATCTTATTCATCACTATCATTAACACTCGTGATGTTGTAGCATGGGTAAGCCACCCGAGTCGCGCAGATCAATCGCTGTGTGGACTCATGATCATTGCTGCACGACGATTCTGTGTCAAGCCGATGTTCCGAAAAGCCGTGGGTCAAGGTCGCCGATGTCTTTGAAGTCTTCGAGTTCGCCGAAGAAGCCGTTTGCCACTTGCAATTCAAATCAAGCCGATCCAGGGCTGGCAGGATCGTAATCGCTCGGCATCGATGAGGACGATTCGAGGCAGTTGTGCTTGAAGCTAACTGTCTCTCCTATGAGATAGAATTCCTGCTGGTGCTCTGATCCTAGTGCAAGCTAATCTCCATTCAGCATGTAACATACCAGGACTAGTATAGCTTCACGCCTTTTGCTAAAGATCATCATATGCTTCGGCAAGTGGTAATATTCATTCTTCAGAACGAGGAACCTGTGGCCTTGATGTCGTCGTCACTCCACGTCATAGGCATGGACACCTCATGTACTCCTGATGAGGACATATTAGACCTTGTTTAGTTGCATTGAGTCATTCATGCAGTGCACAGTAAGTGCCGTTGAACCCGGGATATCTCGAGCGCATTACGTCACTCACGATGGACCGAGAAGATATAAGTAGGGCGGCAAGATCCCACACTCTTAAGATAATTTACTTGAACGCCACTAAATAAGAATAACCCTCAGCAAAAAGCTGCCAGCATACGCATATACCTACTCACAAACCTCCAACGACACTACCCATCTCCACTAACAGCAATGGCTCCCACCGCACACGTCCGGTCTCTCGTAGACCGTAACGCAGCTGTCTCCGATTACGTAGCACCACCCGCATACGCCCAGCTTAGGGAATTGTACGCCGCCAATCCAACCATCCCTCGCACCGTGATAATCTCCTGCGCCGACCCCCGCTGCCATCCAGAAGCCGTCTTCAACCTCCCCTCGTTAGACCCCTCTCTCGCTACCGCCGTGATCCGCAATGCAGGCGGCGACGTTCAATCCGCCCTCCCCGCCATGCTAGCCATCGACAATTTGGTTGACTTCAACAATGTCATCTTGTTGAAACACACTGATTGTGGGAGTACGTTGTTTCGGGACGATAAGATTAAGGCGCAACTTAAGGATAGAGCAGGGAGTTCTGCTAAGGAGATTGAAGGAATGAGGTTTGGAGAAAATACTGTTCCGGTGAAGGAGAGCGTTAAAAGGGATGTGGCGTGGTTGAAGGAGAACTTATTGGCGAGCGAGGCGATGAAGAATGTTACTGGGATGTTGTTGCATCTGGATAGTGGGAGAGTTGAGATTATTACTTAACAGAATTGGTGGAAGTGGCTTGTCGATGGTGGTAGAGAGTTTCACACTCAAGCAATCAGGTTTTTGGGAATTGAATAGATTGGTAACCATCGGCTCTTACCAGGGATGCTGTTAGACCAGGCGTTGTATAACGCCTGGTCAAGGCTTAATCAATCAGCCTCCCTTTGACCCAAGCCGCAGGCCCATGGCTGCCGCTATACCGGACTAGGAAGGATGTTCGTGAGCGTGCGTTGATCAAGGTGTAGGTGGCTAACTGGAGGGTAGCCCAACGGCCCGGAGGGCGCCAAATAAGGCAGTAGCTACGTTTGTGAAGTGGATAGATCGTCGTGAGCCGTGTCTCAGGTGTTGTAACCAACCCTGCTATGGTCCGCAGGTGGTAAGGGTAACCATATGGACGGTCTTAGCGGAGGTTCGGATAGATACTGTGCCTTCAATCAGCAATACCTCCGTGATTGATGGCGTAATGGCTGCTTCAACTGCGTTGGACGCTATTGAATCAATAAAGCAAGATCCTTCGTCTGCGGCAGTGCGTTCAGAGCAAGCTCGGCTACGCAATCAAGGGCTGAGTAAGAGAGGTAAGTGAATGGTATAGAAGGCCTTCAATCTCACCGATTTTGAAGCCAATATCACTACCATTCACTTCGATATCGCCATGGCTCCGTTTTTTCAACCGCACCGCTCGCAGAAGAGTAGTAGACGCTTCTCAATGTGACTACGTTGTTGCGGAGTCGTCGTCGTCTATGGCTATCGCTCGGCCTCTTTCACCCTCTGAGGCTTCAATTAGCAGCAATGTCGTTCCATTGCAGTCGTCTAATCCTGATCCGGAGTTCTTGTTTGACACGCCGTCGTCCGTCTCGTCCGCTGCCGCTGAGAAGGAGAATATCGAGCCGGACGTTGCGGTGCTTGATACGGAGGGTGATGAGGTATTCGGAATCGAACGAAGGCCTGATTGTTGTACCACCAGCGAGGGCCGAGCGCCTTGGAGACGTTTATGCGCAGACAAGCCGACGATGATCAGTGTTCGCCGAGCAGTAACACGGAGGTCGTGCGAATCCATTTCGAACACTGGGAGTCATACGCGAAAGTTAGACACAGCCTCTCTATGGCCACATACACGGAAGTTGGTACGACTCGGCCGGGACGGAAACAGTCACAACCTCGGGCAGCTGCGGACGGGAATGGCCAGACTGAATGGATACTTGCACCGGATCGGCGCGACTGACAGCGACCAATGTCCTCGTGGCAATGCGAAAAATACTGCCAAGCACGTCCTGTCACCCCCGCCGCCAATGATGATCCCAACCGATCCGGAATACTCAGGCAGACTGAGAAAGCTCGAGGCAACCTCTCCTTCTATCTTGGAGGGAAAAGACCTACGGACTCCGAGAAATGGACTCCCAATATAATTGCAGTACGAGCGACGATAAAATACGCGATGTTGACCGCCCGACTCGACGCAGAAAACACACCTGGCAATCCTCCGGACGCCCCGACGCCAGCCTCCTAACAAGCCAACCCCATACATGCTCCCTCTTGGCGAGAGCAAGCCCAGCTTCGTTCGCGGAAGAGGCGACCAATGAACACTTGGAGAAGCGACTTCAAGAGAGCTTGCAGAACTGATGACCACGAGACTTCGCCTAACAAACCGACTAAGAAAGAGAAACTAACGATGTGCGCACCTCAGGATCTTCGAGATGAAGTTGGGCGTTGAGATCAGGTAACCCGACCAAGCACCGCGAAGAAGTCCAAGAATCGAGGCATGGGAGGGATGTTCGACACAAGCCACCTTACTCCTCAAAAGGGCAATGAGAAGGCCGGCAAGGCAAGATTACGGTCCGTAAGCCTAGCGAAGCGCAAATCTTCCTTAGAGATTGAATTTGCCAAATTGTTCGGCCTAGATAACGAGTATGGACGATACCTTATAGACATTGAGGAGCGAGCGTATAAGCAGACGTTCAAGGACCCTAACAAAAAGATTATCCTAGTAATAGACGAAAGATGTAATCGTTACGTAGACCTCGCGTATAAGCGCGGCATTAGGCGTACTAAGAAGTAGATTACAATGAATATTGTTACGGATAGTAGCGAGCAGCCCTAGAGGAGAGCGGCTAGTGCTTGAGGCGCTAGTATTAGACGTAGTGCTAGTTCAAATTCTTCGTACTATTCCGATAAATACGACTTCGTATACAATGTACTTCCTCCCTCTTAGCGCTCCTCTAGGAAGCGAAAAGTATTAAATAAGCTTACGCCTTCGCGGAAGAAGATAGTACGCTTACCGAACTAAATACTATCTCTATTAAAGAGCAATTCCCGTACTAGTACAGGTACGACTATACTTCTTAAAGAATAAGAGCTATTAGTACCTAAACGAGGACTAGTCTACTCCTCTACTAACCCTTAGACTATTCCGGAAACGACGAAGAAGAACCCGTTCTTCGAAAGTATACTAGTACTAGAAGTATAGTATAGGCGGATACTACTATATTTCCCTTTTAGTAAGACGCCGTATATAGAGTAGGTATTAAGTAATTAGATTAATACGGATCTTACTAGTAGTAAGTAATAAATATCTAGAAGTAAATAGTAGTAATCTATACTAACGTACTTTAATAGCTAACGGCGAAAAGAAAGCTAGGGCCTTAGTTATAAATATAGCCTCGTCTACCCTCTTATACTTTACGGGCCGTAAGTCGTTAGCTAGCGCTCGCGACTAGGACGACGTTTAGCTAGGATAGTTACTAGATATAGATAAGCGAGACGTCTAGAAGCTTATAGCTAAGATATAAGGCTCTAGTAAGAAGCGTAAAGTATCTAATTCGAGTACGCCTTCTTCGTTAAAGAAGTAGCGTAGTCCGTCGAATAGATTAAGTAGTTATTCGTTAATAAGCGGCGGTCTTAGTAACGATTAAAAGAGCTATTGTATTAAGCTAGCTAAGATAGAGCTAATAATACTACGATTTACTACTAGGGTATCTCGATATTCCGATATACGATATATCTATTAATTAATCTAAGTTATTCTTTATAAGTAGTTCTCTTATAATCTTACTTCTCGCCTAGATACGTAGCCTATAGAATACTAGTATCTATAGTACGACTATAAGTATAGTAGTAATACCTCCTAAGAGACTTCTAGCTCTACTATACGTAAGGCTACGAAATATAAACGTAGTCTAGATAGGAAACGAACCGCCGACTAGGTTTCGGTAAAAGCTTTAAGCTATAAGCGCGGAGCTAGCGTATCTAGGGGCTACTATTAGTAAGAATTACTTTTATAAGAAAAAAGGTAACGAACTTATAGTAGTAATCCGTAAGATAGTTAAATATAGTAAGATAGATACTAAAAACTCCCTATAGATAGAAGGGTAAAAGGGTTAGTAGATATCTTAGATAGTATAGGGTTTTACCTATTAGTCTCGTACTATAGTAGTAACTCTAATACTAATCGTAGGTACGACCTAGTAGATCTCGCTAAAATACGTCTAGCTAAACTAAAAGTAACTAATAGGTAGAAGCGTAGACTATACGTAATAGAATAATAGGTAGCCTTCTAATATAGAGAGAAACTCCTTATATTTCTTATTTATTATATACTTCCGCGCGAGGGGTTCCTAGTAGATACTAAGGATTACGCTAAGAACTACTATAATCGAGACGGCTACGAAGACTACTCCTAACTCTACGATATTAAACCCGTAGCGGGTTAAGAAGATTAACGGAATAGCGCTAAATAGTAGGTATAGTAGGCCCTAGGTAAACGTAATCTAGATACTATAGAATAGTACGACCGGCTTAGTTACTAGTAGATATACTAGTCGATAGAGAGAGATACTAATTATCTTAAATAAGCTAACCCGTTCTTCGTTACTTTAGACTTTCTATCTAATCCGTTATAGTAATATAGAAGTATTCTTCTCTCTAGGTACGACGGAGCTAGGATATCTACCTAGTATCGAGACGCTATAGTATCTAGTAGCTTCGAGCTTATTATACTATTTATTTAACGCCTTAGCTTTCTAGGAGAGTAGAATTAAGCCTCGTAATTCCTTAAAGAAGGCGGCGATAAAGATTATTAGTAGCCCGTAGGTATATACCTATAGTCTAAAGATCTAACGCTATATTATATTCTACCTAATAAAGCTACTAACGAGCGGCCCTAGGCTACCGCCGCTAATCGCTCCTATTATAAATAGTATTATAGCCTAGTTTCTATCCTTAGTATAGTAGTAGTTAGAAATTACGCTACCTACTATAGTACTAAAAGTACTACTTATATAGCTAGCGAAGAATCGCGTAATAAGTATACTAGTAAAGGTAGGTATTAATATATATATAAGTTAGAAGATAACGAAAAGAGCGCTAGTTACTATAAACACTAGTCGTTATCTATTAATCTTAAAGAAGAGGGCGAGAAATATAGGTACGACCCTAAAGCCTACTATAAAGATAGTAATACTAACTTCTACTACTAGTTTAGAGATATACTATTACTATATATACTATTTATTGCTAGTAGCGTAACTACTAGCTATATAGGTAGTAATAGTCTTAGTAGTATAGCTAAACTACGTTATAAAATTCTTACGTTATTAAGACTAGAGATACGGATTCGTATACGGCTTTAGGTCTAGATATTATAGCGGTTACTATTCGTTTATACTTAAAGGGGTCGACGTCGTAAAACATAATAGTCGAGGTAATTCTATATCGAACGTAAGGTATTACTACGTAATCTCGTCGTTAGGTCTAATAGTCTCGTATAGTATCGAGTCGCTAGAATCTTTCTTCTAGTTACTATCGTTAGCGAGCTCTAGGTCTATTATATAGATAATCGACTTTAGTCCTATAGAAAATTTTATTATATCCTATTTCTCTTGTTTTTCTAATCTATTAAAGACTTAAGTTTCGTTAAGAGAGGTATAAGAGAATATATATAGAGTTATAAGATATACTAACGATAGAAATTAAACTATAACGGTACTTACGCCCTAGACGTTAATATACGTCTAAACCTTCTCTTAAATTCGCTATAGGCGCGTTATATCTATAGAGCCCTCCTATAAAACCTACTCTAAACTCCGTAAACCGCTATAACCTAAACGAGGTTACGGCGTCCCCCTATTAATAGTAGGACTTTCCCTACTCCCTTCCTTCTCCCTTACTACTAAAGTTAGCGTCGTAGACGTATTCGTAGACCCTAAACTCGAATCCTTCTTCCTCTTCTAAAACTTTAATCCCTATAAGCGACTCCGACTCCTTAACTCCCTTACGCTACCCTTCTATAGTATAGTTCCCGACTTATCCGTTCTCGTACTTAGCGTAGAACTTAACTAATTCTTTAGCGAAGTCGTCTACGATATACCTAGTATAGGCGCTATAGGGTTAAGAACCCTAACGCTAACGTTTAGTAGGGAAAAGCTAGAATACGTCGTAATTTCGCGATTTAATTCTTCTAAGGCTATAACGATATTCGAATATCTTCTAGACTTTATATAAGTACGTATAATACTAGTCCTCCTTTTTTAATAATTAGAATTTAGTATAGAATGAAATAGAGGTAAGAGTAACGTACTTTCGTACGCGTAAACGGATACCTTTCCCCTAGAAGATATTTAAACCCTAGGCGATTTCTAGGAGTCGACTTTATCTTATAAAACTATTACGATACTAAGTAATACCGTTTCCTAAAAGCTTAGAGTAATTAGCTCGATAAGATTAGAGTAAATATATTCTAAGTTAGCTCTTTAAGTAGGTACTTCTACGTTATAGTCAAACCTAATAATATAAAAAGTATCTTAGCGACTAACTTTAATAATTAGATTCTTACTAAAAGAAGAAGGATCGACTTCTATCTATTACTTAGAAACGGTAAAGTATACGGAATAAGACTTTATCTAGGAGACTATTACTTATAATAATATAGGTATATTTATAGCCGATAGAGCTCTATAGTAATATTTACGTAAAATGCTTTAACCTAATTTATCCGCTCTTAAGTTAGGGACCTAGATATTCTTAAAGATTATATTAGATACCTTATAGCTATAATACCGCGTAACTAGCTAACCCTCGATCTTTTAAATCTTTTCTTCCGCCTTAGTATAGATATCGTAATAGCTCTATTATTCTACGAATTAACGAAGTTACTACTTAGTAATAGCGATAAAAGTTTCGCTAAATCGTTTATACGTCTCTAGGATTATATCGCTAAAGCCCCTCCCTAAGTAAGTTAGAGTAGGATATTTAGAGGAGATAAGAAGTTAGAATATAATCGAGAAATCGTAAATAATCTCGTAGACTATTATGTTACTATAGCCTTATCTAGGCGGAACTAGCTTCTAGCTAAGCGATAGGACGGCGTAAAACTAAGATAGTATATCTTTCTCGACGAACTAGTTATTTAAATAACTAACTAGACTCGAATCCGTAGCGAGCTACTATATATACTTCTTATAGGCCGCGATACTACGGCCTTCCTTTTAACGAATATTTAGTTTATTCTATTTAAATATTCGGATATTTAGGATAGGTACTAAGCTAAAGTAGCGCTACTAAAGGGCGTCGTACTATCCTTAGAGTAACTAAAGGGTCTTTACTACGTAAAAGCCCTTCTAAACGAGTCTTTACAGCTATATTCTATAATTCCTACGAATAGTCGTAAGGCTCGAAAAGATACGATACTACCTATTAGTAGGGGCTATAACGGCTCTACTCCTCTTATTATTAAAAGGGGGTCTATAGTTACTTAGAGCGTTTATATAATATACCGTTAGAAAGATATTTATAGCGACGATACGTATATCTTTAAACTAGAACGCTAGCTTAATAAACCTGTTATAGGGAATAAAGGACTTAAACCGACCTAGGGATATCTACTATTTAATAGGGGCCTAAGGATATACCTTAGCTAGTACTTAGCTTTAACTAAAGCGGCTTATTCTACTATACGCCTCTATTAAGTATTTAGTAGTATAGAGAGTAGAGATCTAGAGGTCTAGAGGGAGTCTTTAACGCTTACCTATTCTAACTTTAACGGTACTAGGGTCGCTTTAACTCCCTAAGACGTTTAAGTTAATGTTACCGCTAGCCTATAAAACTATAATAGATATATAAAAGGTATTAGGTATAAGGACGAACTAGTAGCGCTTATAATACGTAATTAAAGAGTATACTATAGCCTAAGCTCGAGCCTCGTCTAAAGTTATAATTAATACGGATATAGATAATTCGAGAAGTCTTAAGCCTAGTTTTATTATAGATTCTCCGTTATACTTAATATTACTTATAGACGTATATTTAGGTACTATTAAGCCTCGTATCTAGAATTAGAAATACTTATAGTATTCTCTTCCTTTAGTTAAAGTTTAAGTAGTATCCTACTTATAGACTCTCTATAGTAATAGGTATATTACTAGATTAAGGATAAGTTTAGCCCGACGGGAAGTTAATATCTATATTGTTACTTAGAATCTACGCCTATATAGTTCCTAATACACTTTTATAATATAAATAGGCGGAATATTAAAACTAGATCCTAGCTTAAATAGTTATTTGTCTTCTATATTAAGTCCTACGTAATAGTAATACTTCTAGACTTAATTTGAATTGCTCTAATAATCTATGTGTTTAGTTCTTAGTTTCGTTAAACATTTAGTAGCTTCCTATTGTAATTCTAGAAGTAGACTTATATAGTTAATTCTCGGAGAAAGAAAGTATTAAAGTAATAAAGAGAATCTTCTTAGTTAACAATTTTCAATTTGTTACACAATAACTAACTAGTTGCATTCAGGAATGTTTCGGAGCGAAACTACGTAATAAGTAAAGGGAGCGAGGGAAAGTAAGGCTCTAGAATGCAGGAAGGCGGGAGCGCGGGAGTGCGGGGGTATAAACATGTGAAGGATCGTATAGCAGCTTTGTTTTCGCCCTACGAAGTCGGGACATAACATTACGTCTGTGATGAAAGCGTGTAGCAAGCCATAGCGCGGCTATCTTTGCTAGCTGAAGTCGTGCAATACATATCGCTGTGAAGATAACCGGGTGCCTGGTTTCTTTCATATACAAGAAAGGAGAGAGGAGCCATAGCGATTCTCGAAGTCGAATCAATCATCAGCAGATTGTGAGGAGACTGGATCGGCCTAGTCTTACTCTGGATGTAATTCGTCATCCCTAGGTGCAAGGTAGCTACACTTAAACGTCACCCTGTATCAAGTCGAGCCACTGTAATTATCGCTTGAATTTCCATAGTGTTTACCACAATCTCAGCGAATCATGAAGCCACCTATCAAAGGATCTGTCGGGTCAAAAAACGAGGTGCTCTGAGACACGATCCAAGCTTGTCCACCAACTTCAGGAACAATTGCTCTGTGCGGACCAACACTACAGAGCTCTGCCACTTTCACGGTCATGGTACTACCGATGATGCTCTCGATGCGGATAGTCTCATTCATACTAAGTTGACCCCTTGCATATAGCAATGCTGCTCTTGCGCTGACACCGGTGCCGGTAGAAGAGCGATCAACCATGCCCTCCTCGAAGACGTTTACGTTCCTGCTGTGGTTCGCGCGATCGTTCGGTGGACCTGTAAATATAACACCAAATAGTGTGGAGAGTTCTGGACCCGAAGGATGCTCGACTGGGAACGTGTTCACTACGGCTGCTTTGATCTTCCGACCGAGATCAACGATCTCGGTATAGTTTTTGACCGCCAGATCAACTTTCAGAGACTCAGCATCCACAATGGCGTAGAATGCGCCGCCGAAGGCAATGTCGAAGTCTACCATTCCCAAGCCTGGCACCTGTACCTGCTCGCTCGGGCGATAGATGAAACTTGGTACGTTGCGGAAGAACGTTTCTCGAATCTCCCCTTCAACAACATCTGCCCACGACTGAATTCTACCCGCAGGAGTGTTGATGTTCAGCGTTCGAGTAAGGTTGACCGCCCTAGCTAGGCTAGAAGTTGCAGTCGCAAGTACAACCTTAGTGATTGCCAGTATAGCGTGGCCACACATCGGACTATAGCCGTCTGTGTTTAGAAAGAAGACATCGAAGTCGGCAGCCGGGTCTGACGAGAGTGTGATCACCGCGCCGTACATGTCTGCGTGACCTCGTGGTTCGAGGAGTAGGCCGGTGCGAATATGGTCATAGTTATCCATAAAGTAGCGACGCTTGGCAAGGACGGTTGACGTGTTGGGACCAAGATCGGGTAGGCCTTCTACGATGATACGGAGCGGCTCACCGCCAGTGTGTGTATCAATAGTCGTTATTTTTTGCCAATGAGGTGGTGGCAGCCATGACCAAGGCGACAGGAATTTTGCGCCAAAGCTCTGCCCTTCCATGAGTTTAGTCGGTGACGAGGGATCGTAGGATGCGCCAGGTGGATCGGAACCGTTGCCAGCTTTCTGCGCTCGTGCTGCCATTACTACCTGCTCCAAATTTCAAGGGTTCAAATTCGAAAGCCACTACATGTGTGCCGAATGAAGAACATAGAATGGGACAGGCGTCCACCGAGGTATATGTTTGAGCCAACTTGAGGTGGACCCACTGCTTGTCTCCGAAAGGGCGTGACGTTGTAGAACAACCCCGAGAAAGCCCGAGCATATGGTAGTGATCCCTAGACTAGTACTAATGTATCTAGTGTCACTGTTCTTGTTGGTACGGATCTTAGTGGTATGAGGGTTTCTCCTCTCTGCTGAGCTCTGCAAATAACGGAACATACGGTCGAGATTTTTTTGGTGATGCTCGCACCGACCTCGGTTTCAAGAAGCGGCTCAGAGCCGTTGTCCAAGACCTTTTACTGAAACTCGCACAAAGCATGCAGACAGATGGCCATCTTCAACAGATACTTGACGATGATGAAGGGAGCAGTGGTAGCGATCTGAACATCGCAGCATCAACTTTCCAACGAAGAATCTTACGCTCAGCGTACATGGAAGGGGTCAGCGAACTGATGAGAAGGACCAGAGGACTGAGCTGCCTGGTACATTCAACCCGATGATCGTCGGCGACCTTTTTTTCAATCAGTCCCAGCCATGGGGTGACCTTGTGCAGGAATACGTGGACCACATCGTTGCTGCAGCACGAACAACAGTAGAACTCATCCTCGCTCATTCGGCTGACGCTTCGACAGCCGAGAGTCTGCTCCGCGAAATCATCAATCCTGCTTTCGAAGGCTGCGTGAAAAAAGGTACGTCGGAAGGTTCAGGAAGTTCTGCAGCCACATCAATGTGGGCACCCGATCACATATAATCATTATTTCACGGGTACGACACAGAAAGCCAGGAGAGAACACGCCAAAAAGCAACAGTCGAAAATACTCCGTTCTTTCTTCGGGAGCAAATCTCGACCTGCACAATACGGAGCTTTGCCTCAGGATATCGACATGGAGAAGCTTCTCGAGGCTTTGAACCCAACGTCAGAAGGCAGCATGGATAAATTCGCTTGTTCTGAAGCTACATACTGCATGGAAGCCTATTACAAGGTAAAGAGCCTTGCTAACTTCACGCAACATCACATTCATTGTAGGAATGTCTGACACTTGATTGAACAGGTGGCTATGAAAATGCTAGTCGATAACATCGCTGTGCTTGGCATCGAGTCTTGCTTGTTGGAGGGCCTGAAGGACGCATTCACAGCCCAGACAGTAATGCGTTTGGAGGACGACTTGGTCCAAAAGATCGCAGCTGAAAATCAGGATTCGGTGACAGAGCGTACACGTACACAAGAGAAGCTGCGAATCCTAGAAGATGGGCTCCATACTCTGAACCGATACAGGCGGTCTAAGCATCAAGGTATAGAATGGCCTTCTGGGCCAAGTGAAACTGGAACAACAAGACAGCTAACAAACACCACAGACTCCGATATGAATGAGCGTGACAATTTAGATGGTTGCGAGAGACACGACACGAACGATCTTGGCTCGCCCACGTTAGTCAGTGAAGACGTGAATAATGCGATTCACGATGCTCTTCAGGAGGTTGAGCCTTTTGTGAGGACAGCAGGAACCCAAGAAAGGACTCTCGACGGTCCGAACGGCTGGAGCGGATTTCAGTCCAGTCACAATATCCCTACTAAGCCTAAGAAGAAGAGTGTCATTGCTGCGATGTTTGACAACAATGCAGTTGGAGAACAGGAGTAGAAGTTCATTCCAACTTCACTTATTAACGGGCGGCACAATTCAGCTGCACACATCATGCAGCCGATAGGGTCTGATTCGGGCATGCGTTCGCCATTTGAGGGCAGCCGTAGGCACACATTGAGAAACGCCGCAATTCCTCTGTTATTGCGATGACGCGCTATTGTACATTATAGTACTCCTTCCCGAGGCGAATTTGTTGCTAATCAAAAAAGGTAGTGGGCGTGTCCGGCTCAACTGCAAGGACGATAGCTGAACTGTGTAACGGAAGCGAGCCGAGCTGCCTTCTGGGTATTAAACATGGCACAGCAAACGCGACCATATCCACCGCCAGCGGCAATGCCGCCTCCTTTGACTTCTTCATAAGCCGCTTCGTCATCACCTTCGTCATTGTAGTCCAGCGGGCAGAAGCGCAAGCAAGAGCATAGTAGCCGGCCCTCATGGAAGAGCAGCCGCCGCTCGTCGCGCACAATTTTGCGAGAGGAGGACTCCGATATTATTGAACGCGGCAGTGATATATTCAGTGACACGACCAAACGAAATGTCGAGAGGGAGTCTGGCGGTCAGTGTTTTCACTGCGGCGCAGTGCCAGTGGAGATCTGCCATGTCGTTCCTCGTCGAGATATTGCATACAATGAGCTTCACCAACAAGACTTTATTAGGTTTCGCCTTCATAAAAGCTGCAACGCCGTACCTTTGTGCCCGACACGAACAGCCCGGGCTTTGCGTTCTTGCTTTCTCGTTAGCCACATTTCGACCCATAACCCCAATCGCCCGCTGCTTGCTTTTATGTTCTCCTTGTGACCCGAATAAGGTCGCGAGTGAGCGATGCAGTAGAGAAGAAAGAGATGGAAGACAGCTCGGCGCCGACCTAGCCTTATCAATCGCTCTTACCCCGCTGGGTCCAGAGGCCCCGGATGCGTTGCCATATGGGACATTTGTCGCATATGCACGAGCCCAGAGCCGGAGTGGCTGTGTCCAATCACATCATTCGGTCATTACATTCAGCCAATGGCGGCCGAAGTGACACAAACGATCCGAATCGTATCCTTACCTTTGTATAATTAAATCACGGTCTACGAGGCTCGTTGTTCCCAAGCTTGCCGGCAGCGGACCTGGTTATTCCAGCAGCGTCTTAGGGTCAGGGTTTTGCTGGACTGACCGAACTCAAATCGCTGTAGTAATCAGGCTACACCGGCAGGTTGTACGGTGGTCTCCAAAATCTACCTAAATTGAAGGCGTTAGCTTCTTTAATATATTCTATACCACAAATTAGCGGCATGTCCAGATTGACTTGTAGAATCTTTGGGTTATGGTCAGCGGTGGTGTAGCTAGACTTTTTTATGTGGAACGAACTTAGTTACACCACCACGGTGAATGTTAGTCCAAGCACGGAGGTGAATAAAACGTCGTCAAAGATCTCGCTCAGTCCACTATGATTGTTGCCCACCAATTCTTTGTGTTCCCTAGAATGTCTCCCATGTTGCCCTCCGGTATAGCCGTGAAAGCCATGGAGGAGTTGGTCGCATGACTTTTGCGCTACGGCTCTCAGAGACGAGTCTCCTAATGGCTCAACCGATATGTCGCCGCTGATGGCGGCGGTTGTATATGTGGATCGACGTGTTCTGTCTTCGTCGTCGTTGCTGCTGCCGATACGACTGTGCGCACAGTTTTCACCGCTGTTGCTCCCGGCCTTGACGGTGGTAGTTGAAGGTTCGAACCGAGTGAAATGCTTGCTACGTCAAAAAATATTCGCCCAAATTCTAAATGCGAGGTGGTGTCAGGCGACAGACTGAATCGATACAATAAGAAACGGAGTTAAAAGAGAATCACTAGATTACAATTTCAAGCAGCCTTCTGACCCTCGCTTTGTTGTCGATGCTCGAGCATAGTTCTGTAGACTTCACTCAGTCCCTTGTCCCCTTTTGCGATAAGCGGCTAGTTAAAGAAGCATCAGTATGTGAGTAGCACAACTTTGTGGCAAGGTCCATATTGTACCTCAGAGACTGAAACCCTGTGTGCCTCCGAGAAAGTTTGCACTCCTGCAAGATGTAATCGTAACCCTATCAGAACTGATTTCGTATCATCTGCTGAATGATACGCATCTTCCAGGAGGTCGGAGGGTCTTCGTGTATGGCCATTACATCTAGGGACAGATATTGCGAAAGCTTCGAATGCATCCTCGACCTTTTTCATCTCAGTCAACAGTGACCCAACTGAGTGATGGAGGCGAAGGACGCTCCTCAAGACCTCCTGCACAATAGATTTGGCGTCATGTCTGTTCACTAGAGGATGTTGCGGCTGTTCTTCGGCTGAAATGCAACCCTGTTCTCCACCCAGGTACACAGTGCTAGCAGATATCAGCGCTAAAGCGGTTTCACCTCTAAAGTAACTGTCATGAGCCAAGTCTACCCAAGCTCTCTCATCATCCCCAGCCTCGGGAAGTGTTTTATGCAGTAGCTGAGAGATTTTCACGATTTGTGAAAGAACATTCTGGTCTTGTCGGGCAGCTTCGTCGTGCCAATTTGACAAGAAATCGTTTTCCATCGCGGAGTTGAGCGCTGTAATCTCTGTGCCCTTGTTTATCCGTCTGATGCGAGATTGTGGCCGGTGCGATGGAGCGATAGACAATTTCTCTAGATCGTTGGATAGATCTGAATCGACTTCACGAGGCATATTCTGCTTATTGAAAAGGTCCAACATCTTTCCAAACAACACGATTCCAAGATGGTCTTGTAGCCAGAATTTCTGCCACAAAAGACATATCTCCATCACTTGGAAGCAGATATCTGTTTTGCAAACGAGGTCGAGCGTCCAAAGAAGGTCAAAGATTTCATCTTCAGTAACTCTCGTTAAATGAGTGTTTCCAAAGTTGTCTTCTTCCACGACAACAGGGCGATCAGGTAGAGCATGCGAATCGTGAAGTAATCGAAGGAACCGTACTCTGGCAGACGTTTCATTGAAGAAGTTTGGTGATCTCAAACAGTATTAGTATGGTCAGAGCTAGTACAGTAGGTATCACCTTACTGCTGAAACCTCGGTCTGACTGCCTTAGCTATACTCATCAGGGCGTCACGCTCGCTCGCGCTGCGGGCAAACGCAAGACAAAAGGCCAAGATCAAAGCCACCCGGCTTCTAGGCTCATAGGGGACCCTGTTGATGCAATATCCTGGATGAAAGCAGCGGACAGATATTACCGGTTTCTGCTCGATATGTCGTGTGGCCAGAAAGGGCGCGGATTCGATGTCGGAACCTTGAAAGCGGGCAAGCCGGTGCTCCATGAGAATGGTAGTGCAACAAGCAAGCACGACGTCTGGTCTTTTGATACAAAGCAACTTGTGGATTATATCGTGGCATTCGTTCTCGGTTGGTCCGTCTCCTACATTTCGAGGCCTGAATAGAAAAGCATCCAGTACGCACGTGTCGTGTATGGATCGAGATCCGTGCGTGACGAAACTGACGACTTCATTAACGCCGTGAAGCACCGGCGAATCGCGGACGAAACTCTCGAATGGATCTACGTAGTTGTGGTCGCTCGCTGGCCTTTCAAGTAGAATGACCAGATCGTCGAACCCATCTGCCAATCTGCAGGCTTTTTCGATTTCTTCTGCTGACTTCCGATGCTGGTGCCCAAAGTCCTGAATCACTTCTCTGACTATCGGGTTTGCAAAGGCTTCTGATTTCTTTTCGCGATGGGGTAGTAGTGATAGGATAGACTGCAATATAGGGATGCCTAGGCAGACTCCCTTGCTTGACTCCATTGCAAATGGTGCTTAGATTACACAAGAGAGGCGGCATACTAAGCCACAAGATGTAGATATACCGCTAGAATGTATCCCAGAGCTGACAGGCGGGTCCGAGGCTGGCCTAGGTTTGGCTGCGCGATCAAGCACCACCGGTGAGACTTCTGGCAAATCAGAGGCGTCGATGGTTTTTTTTGAAATCATGACTCATGCGGGTCGTGCCGTTTGGTGGGAGGAAGCTTTGGACGTAACGCTTTCCAAAGGAATTCCAAACACTGTCCTGATAACTTACATACATGTCCACGACCACAATCATAATCCTTGCAAAGGGATGCCAGACTTACACCAATAAGTACTCAAACAGAACCCTCTGACTCGCGGCAGTTGTGCACCATCCACGATAACACTGGTTGGCTGATCATATTGTTGCTCCGGTGCCTCTCCAACCACTTCATCGCCACTTCCAGAGCCAAAGCCACGTCTAGAGACCCTTTCACCTACTTCATCGCCGCTTTCACCTTCCAGTCAGCTTTTGCATTCCTTGTCTACAATGGAGCACAAACCCTTGCATCGCCGCCACCGAGCTTTTGTCCCTTCCCTTCTATAACCTCAGTCAACCTCAATCAACCTTAGTCAACCCTCAGTGTGCCTTTGACAATGCGGCTATCGAAGCCATGTAGTGTTAACATCCAATTTTGTATCTCGCCTTCGCACCCTAGCTGTTGATAGATGCGTTCCATCGTATAAGCCTTCGCCGTCGGGAGCCATTACTAAACCGGCGCGCCTACGGCGTAAAGCGAAGCCGTAATCATTTTCGGAGTTAGCCTATCCTACTAATTGCACTCGCCAAGTCATCCGTGTCTACACCATTAAGGTTCGTACAAACTATAAGCCTCGAACACCGTTAACGACGAGCTTCTAACTAAGCTAAGAAGCAACCTCTTCGTAATTCGGGCTTAGAATATCAGTATCTATTATATCTTCTAGTAGATCTATATAGTATCGATCGTCGCTATAGTAGAAGAGTCCTATTACGGTATTGTATATAACCGTTTCGTACTAGTATAGCTAGTTAGATCGCGACTAATATCTATCGTACTTTTACTAGCTATTATAGAACTCCTAAGGGACTCTACACTTAGGACAACCTCCTTAAGCGTTAAAACCTTCGAGATGAATTTACTCCCTAAGTCCGCGTAATCGCTACCTAGCTCTACTACGATAGTAAGCTTTAAGGGTATATTCTATATAGTCGCTAACTAAACCTTTACCTACGTAGAATCTATATTTATTTAACTACTATGTAAGATATGTCTACTAATCGAGGACTTCGTCGGTATTATCCTAGCCGTATATTAGAGAAGGCTAGGTAGATACTAAAGACGCAAAATTATTCTCGATAGGTCCTTATCGCTAGTAGAACTCCTATACCTATAGAAGTATCTCGAATACGAAGAAGATTCTTAGTACCTATCCTTCTCGGTATAAGACTTTTCCGGCAAACTAGTACGCTACTTGATTTTCGGCGGCAAAGTTAACCTAGTCTTGATTCGCGACTTTGACTATAAGCGCCTTACCGAGAACTTGTCCGTCGTAGGTATAGAGTACTATAATTACCTTTCTTAATATAGGCTTATTGTTATAGAGGCCGTTACGGTCGTCCTACGACTATAATAGCTCCGTTAAATGTAATCTCGAGGCTTCTATACTCGCTAACGATACTTAGTACGCCGTCCTAACGGCTTCGTACGGCTCTATAGTATAGAAGTATAAACTATAGCCTCTAAGTCCCTCCGAATTACGAGGAATCGGTAATTCTACTAGCTACTTATAGATATCGCGTATAGTCTGTCCGCCTTCCTATCGCGTATATTCTTCTAGAGCGTAATCGGGCTCGGGTTACCTAGTGCTCGCAAAACATAACTAATAGCCGACGTTTTTCTAACGCGTGAACTACTTCGCTCCGTCTAAGCGATGCTATGAGTCAAAAGGCCGAGTTTGATAGTTACGCTCGCGGGCTTCTACGGCCTTAAGAATAGAACGCCGTTCTTCGACAATAGTAGCTTTTTCAAAGACACACACCCGGCTAAAGAGCGCTAGACAACCTCGCTATAGTAGAGGTACTATTCGCTTAATTACATCACGTTCTTTTTAGGTTACCTATAGCCGGTCCGTTTCTAATACGCTATAACTATCCTGTCCTACTACCGTTCGGTCGTTGTCGGCATGTGAACTTGCCTCGTTTCCGGCGTCGTCTTCCCTACTGAATTCACTAGGCATAGAAGATTGTGGCCGCTTCGGAGCTAGTTCGTCCGCTAAAGCAGATGTTGCCCGTCTTTTCGAGTTCTGTACCCGAGAGCTCGCTTCATTAAGGGATGCGACAAATACATTTACAGCGACGTGAGTCCTCGAGGGCTAGCCGTTCTTACTTGCTACCGAAGTGGCGGCATCGACTACTAGTAACGGATCGTCAAGCCTCAAAAATTGCTGCTACATACGCGATACCTCTCGGTAAACGTTAAGAAGCGAAGGTTGAAGTCGGTCTAGGAAGGCGCCGTCAATTCCATATCGAGCTCCTCTCTCATAGGGTCGATGTCTACTTTGCTACGCAAACCCTACGCCTAGGGAAGCCTCGGGAGACTTGTCGTCATACTAGTCAATAGGTCTGCTGATGGACTTGACGTGCTTCTCGGTGATGGCAATGGTGATCTGCCGGAACAGACGATAGCCGATCGGAAAGCCGAGAGCCTTTTGAGTATACTATTGAAGCACTTTCCTAAGCTCCGCGGTCTTGCATGGCTTAGCTAGATTAACAACGGAAGGGAACAATAGAGGGCTATTAATGTCGGATCTAAGGCATGTACGTTTAAGCATACAGCAAAACGGGCGGATGTAGGTAAGCTCTTAGTACATGATCCGCGTAGTGTACTTGTCGAGGAATCTCACTACATAGAACTCCTTATTAGTGGTACGCCGAGCCTTGTTGACTTGACTGATGACGGCGATCGTATTTGCGTAGACGCACACGCCTCGACGAGCGTCCGGGGTGTTTCGATGCGTAACAGCTAATAGATCAGTTCCGCGCGGTGTTGACCCGCCGTGGAGATAGATGAGAAGCATGTTCAGTCTCTGAAGTTCACGGTAGAGACTGACATACTGCCGAACGGCAACGTAATCCCAGCCGTCGTCGGTCATCAAACCATCGTTAGTCGCTAGGCAAGCAATCCTTGAAAGCTCGAGGTAATCATCGGAAAGACCATTGGCCGGATCGGACACAAACGAATAGCTAGCTTACATGTTAGAGAGAGTATCCTTGACTTTAGACTAGTAACAGGGCGGATCCCAGCCGCACATCAAGCGGTCGCAGCACTATCGCGCGCGCTCCGATACAGAGCGACCTATGCTCCGAAATTCGTTCATTGTCATTGATCGGTCCTCCCATGAAATGACTTGGCCATCTTCGCTCCAGTTCACCCGAAACGATGGTCCCTCGGAGCGTGAGAGAGACCGCCTATATTCGCGCAGACTGAACAATTCGTCCAAGGGAGCCGGCGACCCCAAACACATTTTCTCTATGCGCATCTGCTTGAGTTTGTCGAGTTGACCGCTGCTGGGTCGAGCAGACCACTCGAGGGTAGGATGAGCGAAGCGAGGTAGAACAGATTCCAGTAAGATTAGACGTGCGCAATAAATCAATCCGGAGAGTTGAGAAGTGTAGTTGAGCGGCCGTGCGAACGTTGTGCCATTGGCAGAGATGCCTAGCACGCAACTGAAATATATGAGAAGTTTCGAGCTCGGTCTTCCTTCATCATATTCTTCTGTGGCTAGGAAATGGACGAAGCCAAGGGTCAAATCGGCAAGTGTTTCGTCCAAGCTTTTGGCTACGTCCGTTGTCGTCGTGGCTTTCTGCGGCGGATTGTCCTCCTCGTGAGGTTCACTATCGGGGTCGTTTCCGTTGTCCAGATCAGAACCGCACTCGTCTCGTGAATCGGAGTCATCAGTACTATTCTCGGACCTGTCGCTGTCATCATTGTCACTGAAAGACCTGATTGCGAAGCTCTGCGGCCGCATGCGTTGTGATCGACTTCGTGACGGTGTCTGATGCCGAGCCAATACTTCATCTGCAAGTGAGGTCCCCGACGACTGTTGAAGCTGATGGCCAGATTCGTCACAGGAGTCGTCAGTTCGCCAACCTCTGTGATACCACGCCTGCTCCATTGCTTGACACTGCCGACGCTTGAGCGATCTCCGGACGTAATCTTCTCCAGAGCGCTCTTTCAGCCGCCAGAAGCGCACGCAGAAACAGACACATCTTTTCAGCAGTCCTAGATACTTTCTCTCAGAAGATGGACGGCCAGTCAGCATGAATGGTGCTTTGTAGGGTCGGTCAGGGTAGAAACTACGGAGCCAACACCGAATAAACACAGTTGTATGTTTGGCAGTATCTTTACAGCGCTCGAATGCCGTAGTCATGGCGGACAGCATTTGAGATAGTCGCATTTCATCCGTTGCAGGACTGAAAACCTCTTGTCCGTCACGATGGTCCAAGCACAAGCCTCGAGGGCTGTAGGTGTCGGGAAGCTGCGTTAACGCCACGAGGAGTGCACGATTCTCACCATCAAACAGCTCTTTCCATCCGGTTCGATCCATCCAGTTGCTTATCAAGGTCATGTCCGTGCCGCCTACATCCGTGATCATCTCGCCTCGTCGCGCACGAACGTGAGCTTCCTCTTGACTGTGCATGCGCTCGAGGAGGACGCGTCGTGGCAGTGATGCCTCATTCGCTCTGGAGATGGCACTTGGGAGCTGGACGATCCAAAACCCAGAAGATCCATTCTTTGTCCAGGACAAACACGTGTTCCTGTTGGTCTACAGTGTGCACCCCCGTAATGCCGTGTTTGCCTCTTTTGTGACGTTTGAAAAGTTCACAACTGGTCGTCCGCTCGTCGCAGATCTTACAACGATATCCGGAACGAATGTCTAGATGGGGATGGGGCAAGTAGTGATCGTTTCTTCGTCGGAGAGTGTTCGGATCGGATAAACCAAATTCGCGAATCAAGCGCGAGAGATGGGCTCGCTTCCACCGAGGGATATCGTGCTTTCCCGGATGCTGAGAAACAGATCTTGGGGCGAGAGCATGTTTGCAAAGCCGACATACAATGACGGATTCTGGAGAGTCGAGATAGAGATGAAGCGGTTCGAGTTCTTCATTTGCTCTCGCGACATTAGCTGGGACTTCCATGGACTAAGTCACGACGTAATGAGCTGTGGCAGGAGGATCACGGAGCAGAACGACAGTGACGCGGCGGTCGTAAATCAATGCAGGATTTCGAGGAGCCGCATCGCTGGAACGCGACGTGTTCCGAGCGGAAACAAATTACCGCACGGACGGCACACAGACGACACACAGACAATGCACGGACGGCCTGAGGGTCCTACCGCTGGAACACGTCGTGTTCCAGGCGGCAATAATTGCCGTAGGTACCCTAAGACGGGTTCGCCCGCGCTTTACTCTCTCCTTCCCTTCCTACCCCCATCTACGCACGAGCTCCTCTATCCCGCTACTCCTCCTTCCCTCCCTTACTGTCTCTCGCCAGAACCGTCCTTCTAGCATCTCGAATCCCCCTCTCCCCTCCTTCTCCTCTCGCTCCAATGCCTCGTCCTCTACCACCCACTCTCGTACCGCCTCCGGTCCTACGTATACGAGCGCGATCGCTACCTCTCCTATTAGCTTGCACCAATTACACTCTCCCCGACTTCCCGGACTCCCCCTATCGCACCCGTGCTGCCGGATCCACTCCTGCCCCCCCCCCGCTGCTCCATCTCCCTGACATGCTCGATCCCCTTCTTTACCATTTCTCTCCGGAACTCATCCTCTTCCCCGTCCCCCGCTCCCCGGCATCCCTCCCATCTGTGCCCGCTCTCTGCTACTCCCCGTGCTGCTCGACATATCAAACACACTCCATCCCATTCCTGCAGCATTTCCATGACTTCGCTCTGCGAGTCCTTCTGCCCTCGCTCACTCTCTTGCTCCTGCCTCTCCTGTCTCTCGATTATCGTCGCGATCATTACAGCCGTTGCATTGCTTACAACTTCGCCCCATACTCGCCGCGGATGTCGCTGCCCCAGCCAACGTCCATACTTCTGCTCCTCTCCATCCTCCTCTTCGTCGCCCTCGAATCCGACTCTCCGCAACACCGTCCGCCCTTCAGCCGTCTTCCACAGCCCTCGTACGATCGGCACTAGCACATTCGGCCATTGACACTTCACCTTGTTGTCTTGTCTCGTCGCACAAAGCCTCTGACTGATACTACACCGATGACAGCTGTGACTCTTCGATTCGCTTTGCATTGTCCCTCGGAATTGATCGCACTCGGCCTCGTCCAGCCCGATCTCCTACCTCTTCCGTACTGTGCACTCTAATGCCGCGTGCCTCCACGCTTTCGACATTACCCAGCACGCCCCACATCCGTCTGCCAACTCATCCAGCGTCCGCTCTACTGTTCGACGCTCTTGTGCTGCCTTGCGATGCTCTCTTTCTAGCCGCAGTTGTCGCACCTCGCTATTGCTCCGTCGCCGTCGTCGTAGCAGATGTCCTGCCCGTCCAAATACGAGCTCATCACCCGCCGCCGACAACTCCTTGTCTTCACGAACTCCGCCATTGTGTCGTCGTCCACCCCGCGTAAGTCTCTCTGCATCATCTGCGTACGATTGTCGGCGACGATGATAACGGAATCCACGTCCTTACCGCCACGTCCAGCTCGTCCGGACTCTTGTGCGAAATCGATCATTCTATACGGTAAATCGATATGTAACACGAACACCACGTCCGGGAAATCCACCCTAGTCCCTAGTACTAATGTTGCTACGATGAAACCTCCCTTCTCGAGCCACCCCGCTAACCGTTCTTCGTTGTCGACGGCACCGGCGTAATAATGAGCACTTTCCAACTCGGCGGCGAAGCTCTCGCATTGAGTACGACTCCGGCTGTACACTACGCCTTTACGGAAGCCCAAATGCTTCTGCATCCGCTAGCATAACCGGAGCGCCTCTTCTTACACCTCTCTAGGCTTGTATTGCTACACCGTGTACCTCGTTCGTACGCGTGTTGTCACGGCGCGAATGTATCTCGCCATCGCGGCTACTATACTTGCTTCCAGCTCGAACTCGCACACTATAGGCAACGTCGCCGTTAGCAAGATCGTCGGACATCGCAGCCCTCTTACACTGCGTAGCCACGCGAGCTTCGGTCTCTAGTCGCTCGCGGTGAACGTCAAATGACACTCATCTACGAATATTCGCCGCAATATACCTTTCTCCTATAGCAGCCGCGTATAGCTCAAAAACCCCGTGAACGGCACGAAATCGGCACTAACGTACACTAGCGCTACCGGGTTGACTTCCCCGGGCCGCCACTCGATGCAATCGATACCTAGCTTCTTTGCCTTCGCTACTAGATCGTTAATTAACGACCGAAACGGCACCGCTACGATCGTTACGCCCGGATCGTCTATGTAAGCCGGCGCTATAAACAGTAGACTCTTGCCCCCTCTAGTCGGTAGTACTACTACTAACACCCTACGATCCTACTCTTATACTATCCGGCGTAATACTTCTCCCTACTCTTTCGACCGGAATAAAAAGTCTTTATACTATAACACCTTCCGTACTACTACCTACATTCGTTCTTCTACCTACTACCCCCTATCTTTACCCTCTCTCTCGATATCTACTACTACCGACGTCGTATTCGGCGTACTATACCTCGCTATCGCCTCCTACTATCCGCTAATCCCGTTCTTATATAGCGCTAGTACTATCCTACGCTCTTCCTACGTTACTTCCTACTCTATAATCCCGCTATTACTCCTCTCCTCCTACCCTCGCTTTCGCCCTATACCGCTATAACTACTTAACCCTAGAAACTCGTACTACTTCTTACTTAGCGGCTAGAATGTATCTACGGTACGACTACTAAGATACTTAATTATATCTACCGATATACCGTATCGATTTATTCCGACCTTACTACCTCTTCTAGCTAATATCTCTAGTACATTATTACCCTCGATCTCTAGCTCTTCGATATCGGCTATCTCCTCTACGTACCCGTAAGCGAATCTATCCCCGATAACTCTTCGACTAATACTAATCGCTATATGTCGATAATCGTACGTTGTTAATCTTACGCCTAGCCGGCTCTCCGTCTCGCGCGTAATAACTTTCGTTAAGCGATCCGTCTCCTACGGGCCCTTTTCGTTCGCCTATACGTAGTTACTCTATCTATAGCCCTTTACCTACACCGATAGATACTCCTAAAACGACTATACGTATACGAGATATACGGCTAGTAACTATCCTACCCGCTATAGTAGAAAGCGCGGGATTACCTTTAGCTTGTCTAGCTACGACTATAACTTGTAATATCGGGTAACGACTACTATCTACCCGTATATTACGAAGATATTACGGTCCTACGCGTACCCGTTCTAGAACTATACCGTACTAATCTCTATCCCTTATATAGGTTCTCTACTAGTTAAGTATATATAAAGTAATAGAATCTCGCGGAATTAATCGACCTCGCGTAGATATATACGTACCTATCGTATTACCTACTCGCCGCGGCGGTGTATCCTTTTTCTAGCTACTATATCGAACGCCTAAGTTAATATCTACTCCCGCTTATCCTTAAGACCGTTCTTCCTATTATTAACGAACGAGATACCGCGCTTCGTAAACGTTACATTATCCGTTAACTTATCGAGCGGGATCTCTACTCGCTCTTAATCTTTCGTCTATATTAGCTTCCTCTATAGTATGTCCTCTACCTCGCGGACTATATCGTAAACTATTTTTTAAAACTACGTAAGTCGGATTAGTATCCCTCGAATCGCTATTTTCTTACCGTCTCTTAACTATAATACTATACTAGCGTTACTATAATTTAAAGCGATATGCTTCCCGTAAGCTAATAGACTAAGTATCTTACTTATCGGACTAAACGAGCTATCCGTAAGATATTCCTACTACTATTAAAGAAATCGCTAGTCGTCGTCTATAGTCTACTCGTCCCTCTCTACTAACGGTAGTAATATTTCGATAGCTAATACTCTCGAGTAATAAACTACGCCTACTAATATATACGAAAAATTATTGCCTCCTCGTAAGCGATTCGTATCTTTATTAATGCCGAGTACCGTAAGAAAATGTATAAGCGTACTATCGAATATTTTCCTACGAACTTTCTAAAATATTAACTCTCGAAAAAAAATTAAAATTGCTTGTAACTACTATTCCTTACTATCCCTACGCTTAATTAATTCCTAAATATTTTTTAAAATCTCTTTAACGTTGTCTTACTATAGGAAAAGTCGTTTCGTATCGCTAAAAAAATTATTTATAGTGTTAATATCCTTATCGTCGTTACTACTCCCTCTACTTTTATCGTTAGACTCGCTCCTACTTCCGCTTTCGTCTTTACTCCGACTTCTATCCCGACCCTCTCTTTCCTTACCCTCTTAACTCTCCTAATTTTTATATACCCTTATACTATAGTATACTAACTACTATATATATTAGGCGTACGTTACTTAACTCTTAGTATTTTGTAACCTCGATAACGGCCGTATATCCGGCTCGTATAGCTTTGTACCTCGTAGCTAACGTCGAATTTCATTATCGAGAGTCGCTAACCTACTTACTAATCGCTCTAATAGCTATACTACTAATTGCATAATCTACTAAAGCTCCGTTTCGTTACGATCTAGTAGTTAAGTCGCGTAACTAAGATGCCGTAGATTATAGTCCGCTAGATACTCCGGCTAGTAAGTACGTAAGAACTAGCTAGTACGATCCGTTTTTACTAGCTTAGAATCGGCCTTCTCCTACGCTAGCTTCTACTTTTCGAGCGCTTAATCCTACTCTTAAAGTACGCTCGTAACTTATAGCGACGTCGAAGTAGTCGCTACTCCTCTGTTACTCTACCCGCGATTTTCTCTATCGTTCTACTCTTCGCTCTCCTTATAATTAACTATAAAATACCGCTAGAATCCTCTAGTCGAGAAAAAGCTCTATACCTAAACGGGATACTAATACCGATCGTTAGTATACGACGACTTCTACCTATATACCTAATTACTATACTATCGGATTATATCGTTATTAATACTAATCTTTTCGTATTCCGGCTCCTTATAGATCTACGCTTTCTTTAGTCTTCTAAGTACCTTAAACGGCTCTCTAAGTAGTACGGGTAGCGGAATCCTAGACGGTTTATAGAGTTCGTACTATTAGAACAAATCGATAATAGCCCTTCTCTCTTTCGCTAGGATACTATAAAACTCTCGGAGATAATACGCTAGATTACGTACTACGTAGTTATATATACTACAAACTAGCGCCCTATATTTCTCTAAGTATTAAAGTATAGTCTTAGTATTCTCTATAGTAATTTTTACGTTCTTACGAAGCGGATTTATAGCGTCGTCGCTAACTTACGGGTATATAATCTAGTATTACTCTTCGGTCGTAAAAGTAGCTTCCCTACGGCGTTCTACTATTTTAGTAGTAAAAAAGCGATAATAATAACGTCGATTAAAAACCTTAATACGGCGAATTCGACCCTACTCTTCCGTATCCGATGTTATTAAGTATTGTATAAGCGAACTATAATTGTTTTAAGTAGATTCGAAGTAGCGGTTAGCCTAATTCCTACTATACGATTCCTACTTTATTTAGGGCCCGTACCCCGCTACCCTAGCCGTTTCCGGCGCGATTTCTAGTAGGAATCGGGGCCTTATATTAGCTAGGCTATAAACTATTTTAATAGTCGACTTAACTAGTTAGCGTAGGATATATCCTATAATAGATCTTCTACTAGCCGCTCGTACGAGTACTTAGTTATCGATAATAGCCTATAGTAGATTATAGTAATTAGCTATATACTAACGAATAGTTAACTACTTATATTCGTAGTATAGCCGTAAGATACGGCGGTAAGCTAGAGTAGAGAATTATAGACTTCCGTCGCTTATATAACTATACCTATTATTAGCTTAACGTCGGCCTATTAGCCGACTTTTACTATCTAAGTACTAACTAACCTAGGCTCCTTATAATCGAAGCTAGTTATAGAGGAGCTAATTATTAGCTTATATAATATCGAGCTCTATATATATAGCCTTTATCCTCTACTCGACTTCCTACTCGACTTCCTACTTAACTTCCTACTTACCTTATAGTACCTACTATATAGTTATTAGTCTCGTTATTAGGGGAGCTTATACGTAACAAGCTAGCCCTACTAGCCTACTAGTACCGCCCCTAGGGCTAACTACTATTTAAGCGCTATTTCCCTATAACTATCTCTCCTCCTTAGATATTCGTATTTACTTAAAACTACTACTTACTCGTATCTATACTACCTATTTATAACTCCTCTTATAGTTAAATATCTCCTATCTCTTCTATAAGGAATAGCTAGTTTAAGTATAGAGGTACCTAGTAGCTCTACTATACCGCTACTATAGTAACTATAATAGGCTATAATACGCGCTAGCGCGTCGCGCTAATAGAAGATAACGAAGGGGCCTTAGGCCCTATTAATAACCGCGCTACTACGGCTAGTAACGAAGCTATTACCGATTAGCTAGAAGGCGTAAGAGAAAGAGATAATAGTAGTAATATAGAGCCTATAGGGCCTACTACTAGTCTATAATAGCCCTAACTCGGTACTATACTAGGTAATATAACTCCTAGCTCGTCTCGGACTATTTTTAATACCCTAGCGTTAAAGATAGCTAAGTAATACCTCGAGGAGCTATAGCTTAAGTCTACGGACGATATAACGCTCGAAGAGCTATAGACGTATACTAGTAAACTAGTAGTATATACTTAAATCGTTACTAGTAATATTAATCTTAAGCGTAAATACGCTAAGATAGTCGGGGTCCGTACTAACCCTAGAGCGCTTACGGAAGAGGACTAGAAGGTTAAGACGCTTATTAAAAAAGCCTACCTCCTCTAGCTAAGAACGAAAGGCTATAGCGCCTTCTTAGAATAGACCTAGGTAGTCGAACGCTAGTACTCTATCTTCTCGTATAAGTACTATAATATACTAAAGAGGACTATATTTATAATAGACGCTATCGACTAAAGTAACGCGTAGTTAAAAGAGGTATATAATATCCTTAACCGCCGCTACCTATAGCGATATACCTAAGGTAACCTACTATAGGGCGAGATAAAGCGTATTATAGAAGACGCTATTACGCCGCTAGCGGTACGCCGCGCTAATACCGCGTACGCCTACTATACTACTATATAGCGAGATAAGTAACTAGTATAGGCCTTCTTCCGCTACCTATTAGATAAGGAGGTAGAGCTAGAATATAGGATTGAGGATAGCCTAGCTAAAGTCGATATATACTACGCTAAGCTACTAGGCTACCTACGTAATAAGCTTATTAATAATAACGCCTTCTTATAAGTAAAGACGGTCGACGACCTTATATCTAAAGCGTACGCGGCGGAATAGATCCTAGGGGCGACTATAGCTAGTATAGCCCCCTTAACTTTAAAGGAAAAGGACGAGGATAGTAGCTAAGCTTATAACTCTCCTAATTCTTAAGGGTAAAACCCTATATAAGGGGGCTTCTAAGGGCGTAGCCGTAGGGATCGCGGAACGCCTTAGTATAGAGGCCGTACTAATTAGGTCGTTACTACGGTATACGACTATATAGAGACTCGATACGCGTCTAGCGCTAATACGACGCCGCCCTATAGAGAGTACGGATAGTACTAGGTAGGAAACTAGAGGCCCTAGTTACCTAGTTATCCTCGCTATAGCTAGGGCCTAAAATATAAGGACGAGAGAAACGCGTAGTAGTAGAAGTATATACGTAGGCTAGAGGCGCCCCTATAACCCTCTAGGCCCTCGTTAATAGCGGAGCTTAGCTTAACCTAATTAGCTAGCGTACCGTATAGATATATAACCTACTAGAGTACTATATACTAGCTAAGCTAACGGCGCGCTTCCTAGACGATAATCGTATAACGCTCTATAAAGCGTATCGTATAGATATTACTATCTATAATTATACTAGTATAGCTAAAACTAGTAATTAAATATTCTAGGCTAGAGTATTTAAAGGCTACGATATAGTCCTAGGGTAGGACTAGCTTAAGGCGGTAGATCCCCTTATTAGCTATAGAAGAGGCTCGTTCTTATAGTATACTAAGGGATATAGGAAACCGTAGTACGATACTATATTTACTATAATAGCCGCTATTAAAGAAGGCTTAGTAGACTTCTAGCTAGGAATAGACTAGTAGGTTAGAGGTAAGAAACCGCGCCTAACGCCCCCTAGGCTATACCTATTACTAGAGCTAAGGGTAGCCGCTACCTCTCTTAGGGATAACTTTATCTCCTTTAAGCTAGGACTAGATATACTAGTACTAGACCTAGAGACCTTTCGAGAAGAAAGTAATAGCCTTAATATTACGTTAGCTAGAGCTACTATATTTACGCTATCCTCCTAAGGAGGTAGTAACCGAGACCTAATAACTATACCCGTATAGTAAAAGAACGAGTAGTATATCGGAGCTATAGCGATCTATAATTACCTCCGTATAGCCTATACTCCTTACCTAGAGCTATATCGCCTACCTTAGATAGTATACGAGCTAATAATCGCTACGGCTATAGGAGGACCTATACTACTAGCGATCTATTAAGAATTTACGGACGTATTCTCTAGCGCTAAAGCTAGAAAGCTAGTAGAGTACTCTAGTAACAACTACGCTATCGACCTTAAGGAAGGTAAATCGCCTCCTTAGATACCTATTTATAATCTATTATAGAAGGAGCTTAGGATCCTTTAAGAATACCTCGACGACGTATTAATAAAGGGCTAGATTAGACCTAGTAAGTCCCTAAGCGGAGCCCCTATTCTCTTCGTTCTAAAGAAGGATAGTAAGATAAGGCTCTACGTTAATTATAAAGGACTAAATAAGATTATAATTAAGAATCGCTACCTACTACTATTAATAGGGGAGCTCCTAGAGTAGCTTAGTACCTCTATAGTATTTAGTAAGCTTAACCTCTACTACGCGTACTACTATATACGTATCTAGGAGGGAGATAAATAGAAAACGGCGTTTAAGACTAGATACGGCTTATTTAAATACCTCGTTATACTCTTTAGACTTACTAATACCCCTATAACGTTCTAGGCCTATATCTATAAGGCTCTAGGTAACCTAGTAGATACTATCTACGTTATATACCTAGATAACATCCTTATCTACTCGAAGAATATAACGACGTACGTTAAAGACGTTAAGAAGGTACTATAGAAACTCCGTAAGTAGGGACTATACGTAAAGCTCTCTAAATACGAGTTCTATACGTAGTAGGTAGAGTTCTTAGGCTTTATAGTAACTCCCTCTAGTATTATAATAGACTAGGAGAGGGTCTAGAGTATATACGAGTAGCCTACGCTATAGTTCTTTAGAGATATCTAGGTATTCCTAGGCTTTACGAACTTCTACTACTAATTTATATAGGAGTATTCGTAGATAGCTAAGCTACTAAACAACCTACTAAGTAGCGGTATATTACTTAAGAAGAAGAAGAGAGGTAAGCGCTAAATCGTAAGGAGAGAATAGCGCTAGCCTATAGAGGCTACGGAAGTATTTACTACTCTTTAAGGCGCCTTTACCTAAGCTCCTATACTAAAGTATTTCGACCCCTCCCTTCTAATTATAATTATTACCGAGGCTAGCGACGCGGCCTACGCTAGTATCCTCCTATAGCTAGCCGTTACTAGTAAGCTATTAGAGCGCTACTAGTACCTAGTCGTATATTACTCTAAAACGTTTATAGAAGCGTAGATTAACTACGCTACCTATAATAAGGAGCTTATAGCTATCTTAGAGTGCTTTAAAATATAGTAGTACTACTATAAGGGCGTAGCGTACTCTATCTAGGTACTAACTAACTATAATAACCTATAGTACTTTATAACTACGTAAGCGTTAACTAGCTAATAAGCTCGTATTACTAAGTACCTCGCGGCCTTCGATTTTGAAATCGAATATAAGAAGGGGATAGTAAACCCTTTAGACGGCCTATCTAGACGGCCTAACTACTTCGCTAGCTTTAAAGATACTACGAAGAGATAATAGCTAGTAGGTATACTACTAACGCTATAATAGAAGCTAAGAGTTATAGAAATAAGGGGATTACTATCCGCCCCTATAGTAGGACTAGGTAGCCCTCTTAGCGCTTATAGCGATAAGACTATACTAGCTACGTAAGACGTCCCTATCTATAAGCGATCTAATCCGTCGCTCGTTACGCCTATTAGTACCGATATAGTAACGGAGTACCCTAGTAATACCTTAGGAACTACGACGGACAAATATACTATTACTATTATTTATACTATCGCTAGTATTAGAAGGTCTCGACCTCCTTATACCTCGAGCTATAGTAGCTATAGCTATAGTAGACGAGTCTACGTTTATAGATTCCCTAGAGAGTCTAGTTTCTCTTATTCGCGATATCTAGTTAAGAGACGCCTTCGTATAGGATATCCGTAATAGGGATATAGTATAACTAGGTAGCTCCGACCTAGCTCTAGGTTAGGAGAGCTACCGGCCTACTAACGCTAAGTACCGTTTCGACTCTAATAGGCTACTACGTAATAGGAACCGTATATATATCCCTCGTTATACTACGCTACGTTAGGAGCTCTTATAGCGTAACTACGACGACCTAGTAGCTAGTTATTATAGGCGTAACTAGACTTAGGAGGTCCTTACCTATAAGTATAATTAGCTATACCTTATAACTAAAGTACGTACGTACGTCGATAAGTATAATATATACTAACGTACTAAGCTAAAGTACTATAAACCCTTTAGCGAGCTTTAATCGCTTATCCCTCTATAGAAGCCTTAGAAGTCTTTATCTATAGACTTCGTCGTTAGCCTACTACTATTAAAGGGGTTTAACGGTAAGGTTTATAACTCTATCCTAGTTATCGTAGATAGGTTCTCGAAGATAGTACGTTACTTCCTAGTAAACGATACTATAGACGCTCTAGCCCTTACGGAGCTAATCTATAATAAGATCGTTATATTCTTAGAGCTACTAGACGATATCGTCTCTAATAGGGGCTTAGTTTTTACGAGCGAATTCTAGAGTACCTTATACTACTAGCTAGTAGTTAAGCGCCGTCTCTCTACTACGTTCTATCTATAGACTAATAGCTAGACGGAACGTCTAAACTAGTAGCTCGAAAGCTACCTTCGGATCTTCTATAGCTATAACTAGAACGACTAGGCGCGACTATTATATATAGCGGCGTTTACTTATAACTCTAAAGTCTATTTAAGCTACGGCTTAACCCTAATCGAAGTAGTAATAGGCGTTATACTATCTATCCCTAACGGTATTCGAGACGAATACCGTATAGAGGGGGGGGCGAAAAGGCCCTAAGAAGCTAGTAGACTAGGCTAGGTAATAGCTAATAAAGAGGCAAATTACTTTCGATAACGCGAGAAAGAGCCTCGAAGCTATAGTAGAGCTATAGGCTAAGTACTATAACTACTATACGGAGGCTAAGCAATTCCTCGTTAGAGACTAAGTACTCGTTAACGGATAGAATATTAGAAGTAAGAGGCTATATAAGAAGCTTAATAATAAGTATCTAGGGCTATTTACTATTATCGAAAGGATAGGTAAATAAGTATATAAGCTTAACCTACTATAGTCTATAAAGAGACTATACCTAACCTTCTACGTCTCCTTACTAGAGCTATATAGGGCTAGGAAAGGGTACTAGCCGCTACTAGTAGACGAGCTTAAGGACGATAATAGTAACTAATACGAGATCGAGAAGATTATTATATATAGCCTAGATAGTAGGGGGAAGAGGCTATACTAAATACGCTAGAGTAGTTACTTATAGGAGTATAACGAGCTTAAGTAT
>JAABUL010001383.1_pt1 | contig 46550 bp, 82 predicted proteins | sample 5559151 | NCBI WGS metagenome assembly JAABUL01 (sample SAMN10711876, study PRJNA513368) | rock metagenome | isolation source: Antarctica rocks | place: Antarctica: Victoria Land, Pudding Butte sud
GCCCCCCCCCCCCCCCCCCCCCCCCCCCCCCCCCCCCCCCCCCCCACCCTCACTCACGCCGGAGCTGTAGCTGGTCAATCTTCACAGGCAGCAGTTGTTATGTGTTCTTATCTTGTTACCAAACATGGACTTTTGCGACGTGCAGATGAGAGAGGAGGAATACAAATGGCGGGGGGTGGCGCTGACGCCGGAGAGGTGGCTGGCCGAATTTGCTCGCTGGGTCCGTCGACCCTCCCATGACGAGGCGCTCCAGCGAAACGCAGCGCTCCAGTTCTGGAGACGGCAGACCCGAAGACGTCAGCCATCATCGGATGGCAGGAGAACGGGCGCCGCGGACAGCAGAAGTTATGGTGAAAGGGTGGGGGCACTGAAGCGTCGGCGTGGCCGGCGCTGCCGGCTGAGCTAGCGGCAGGCGCATCATGGTGCGTGGTGCGCAGGGCGTTACACACTGCAATTGAGGTTTGACGATGTTGGAGTCGTGTTGCGAAGCGCACAGCCGAGTGACGGGCAGTGTGTTCTGCTAGGGTTCCGTTTTCATATGTTGGTATGCCTGATGGCTCAGAATGATATAAGGTTGCAAGTTTTCATAAGGCAGACAGAGTGTGCTGCCGGTAGATGCAGCATCTCTCAAGGTTTCGATAGTATACGTAGCTTGTAAGTGCGCGTGTAATCACCAGCGGCGAAACCGTTGGTGCCAACGTCATATCGGTTCATTTCGAGACCACCGCAAAAGGTCGCAGTCAACCGAAAAGTCTGAAGCTGAAGAATCCGCTCTCCCGCTTGACACGTCCTCGATATACGCAACAGAACGCATGTCACGGCGGACGACATGACATTTCTGTGCAAGGTTGTCATTGGCGACTTCCGCAGTGTGCAGCACACCTGCCGGGGCAGCGCCAGCGGATGTGCCGTTCAGCGCATGGTTAATATACGCTGTCATGAAGTGCGGGGTAAGACCTTCTCCCCAATCGTGCGCGATATGCTGTTGCGGCGAAAGCCCTCCTGCTGCATGGCAATAAGACGCGCTGCTTATGACTTGCCGATCATTGGCTGAGCCGGCGGCAAGACATTGGGAGCAGCCTCCGCTGCCGGTGCCATCACTGCTGCCAATGTCGCAGCAGCAGCATCGCCGGTCACGCGGCGACCATCGCCTGGGCTGGCGGCGGCACGTCAGGCGCAGCCGCTGCAGCCGCCGCCTCCTCAGCCTCCAGAAGCTGCTGGTGCTGCGTCAAAACCATTTGAAACGCGAATTGTGGCATTCATTCGTCATCTGCACGAGTCTCTACACATGTCGCCACCTCGACCGTCTCAGCGTTTGTACTGGGGCTTATATGCTGCAGACAAGGTGACACAGTCTTCAGAGCGGGGACGCGGCGGTCTGCATGTACGACACAAGCTGTCGTACAGCAAAGGCTGGCGGACCCATGGTCGTGTCGGGAATTCGGCACCCACCTGCATTTCGACGGCCAGCAGAACTCGGGGGATGACGCAGCTGATGACAGCCGCTGCCAAAGTCTATCCCTCGTTTGACATGATGGACAATTGACCACACCTCACCACCAGATTCACGGCCTGCTGGACGAGTGCACGCAGGGTGCGTAACATCAGGGCTGCTGGATTCGTTGTTTCATTCTTAACGGCATTTGGGAAATCTCCATTCCTCACCTCCCTCTCCACGGGCAGGTGCACCAGGGCGCAAAAGCGTGCGGAACATGTCAGGCAGCTGGGCGGAATTCAATGCAGATCTGGGCGTTTGGGTGCGGACCGCCGAAGTGTTGAAGTCTCACCTCCATCTCGACGGCCTGTTGGATGAGAGCGCATGGCGTGGGGACCGCGCAGTCTGCATGTAGTCCGGCTGCGCCTGGCGTTTAATGTTTGTGGTGCAGATCTGAGCTGGTCAGTGCAGGTTTCAGAGCTCCAATCGTTCTCGCACCTCCATCTCGACGGCTTGTTGGACTAGCGCGCACGGCGTGCAGAACATGGGGATGGTGCAGTCCTCAGCGCAGTCGCCGGCGCCCATCAGTCTGAACTTGGTGCGCATCGCCTGCCGCTGAACCGCCACCAGCGCTGCATGGTGAGTGCGCAGTTTTGTAATTCATCTTCAATGGAAACCAGACTTTACAGTGTTTGCAGCTAACACCCAGCAGCCCGAACTCGGCACGCATCGCCTGCCGCTCCACCGCCACCAGCGCTGCACTAAAAATAGTCAGCGTTGAAATGTTTTGAGGGAAATGCTTTGAGGGATTCTAACGATTCTGCGGCGCCCAGCAGCCCGAACCTGGTGCGCATCGTCTGCCGCTCCACCGCCACCAGTAAGCAATGTAAAACCTATGTGTGCCGACATCCAGCATCCCGAAGCTGGTGCGCATCGCCTGCCGCTCCACCGCCACCATCGCTGCATAGATAGCACGTCAAGGACTTGGATGATCAAGCATTCACATGACAATGCTCTGCCGGCGGCCAACAGCCCGAACCTGGTGCGCATCGCCTGCCGCTCCACTATTGAGTATTAAGACTCAAGGTTACACGTGAGACCCGACTTGTATTGGCGCCCAGCAGTCCGAACTTGCTGCGCATTGCCTGCCAATCCACCGCCACCACTCTTCGTCAAGAATCGACAGAAGTCGTGATCTACCAGCTTTACGTGAAATTGGCTGCCAACACCCTATAGGCCGACTTTTCTGTCCGCTTGCCCCTGCACCAACCGCAGGCAGTGCTGCACAAGAATCGGCAGTTTGTACACCTGTTCGTCAACACCTCAATTTCTGTACCCTGGAAGGTTTTCTTCTGTGACAGCAGCACAGTGAAGATGTGGTAGGCATCCTTGAACGCGTCCACTATTTTGCTTTTTGACAGCCACAGAAATGGCAGATGTCTGTCCCCTGCCCCCTGCTGCCGTTATTGTCATCTGCCGAGTCAAGCCTACTGCCGATGCGCGCCGCGATAAGGCTTTGTCCTGGACCGGTGATCTCACAGCTGCACACTTCTGGCTGCTCTCGGATTCAACCTCACCTCCGGAGAAGAGGGGCACGATGCAGCATGCCGTGGCCACCAGGTGGGCGACTATTGGGTTCGGAGAGAAAGCAAGGTTGCTAGTTTGCGGCTCTCTTGGGGGTGTAGCTTACTTACCGCCAGAGCAGAGCGGCACCATGCAGCATGCTGCGGCCAGCAGGTGGGCGATTGTTGGATCCGGAGACAGCGCCTTCGAGTGCACGAAAAAGGTGCACGGCGCCGTCCGCAGCACCCCTCGGCCTGCACAGCACGACAGCCGTAAGCTCTCAAAATTCATACCAGAAAATAAAACAAAAAGTAGGTTCGCAATCAATGGATCTGGAGACAGCACCCGCGAGTGCGCGAAGAAGGTGCACGGCGCCGCCCGCAGCAGCCTGCTGCCTGTGCAGTGAAGTCAAACGCGGATTCATATCAGTTACATGTGTGATGCCCACGAGCGCGCGAGGAAGGTGCACGGCGCCGCCCGCAGCACCCTCACGCCTATGCAGTTCAAACACCGGGAGCTGGATTCACAATACTGCTGGACGCACATGACAGTCTGGATTCATAACACTCGAGGTTTGCATAGCGCCGCCGTAGCTCTCCTGCGCGGCAGATGCGCTCGCCATGTTAAGATTCGCAGCTTCGGGTCATGTGCTCTGCCGGCTGTGCTTACCCCAGGAAGCCCTGCGGTTTCGGGCTATTTCGAGTCAGTTTTTGCGACGGCCACACCAGAGTTGTCTCATGCGCTTCCGTACGGGAGCAGCATATACTATGAAGGAGGATGCCCACGCTCAGCAACACCGCACCAAAACGCTTGCGCTCAGACGTGGCACAGCAGCCGAACAGCGGCTGGTGCCATGCGCCGCCGGCGGGGGGCGGCTGCTGCTGTGGCGGCGGTAGCAGCGCTGCCGCCAGCGCCGGCGCCGCGGCCGCTGCCGCAGCCGATGCCTGTGCACAGCAGGCGAGATTCACAGCCAGAGGAGACTATATGCTGCTTGACCAAAGCTGAATTCAGAACATGTACGCTTCTCAGCCTCGTACTGGTCCCAGGACTTGTGGGGACACATTGCACGTACGAGGGCTGAGAGTTCTCAGCCTTGTACACTGTGGTTTGATGTGCAGTGACAAAGTTGTAGTTCAGCAGACCCGACTCCCGAGCTTCATGGTGTCAAAAGGCACGTTTACGAGCTCCTGCCAGTCTAAATGGGGCCCGAACGCACCCGCTGCTTCTTGAGCTGCCTGGCCACCCGCCGCCGGTGCGACCGGCAGTTTCTGGACAGCCTTTGCAGGTCGTGTCCCCGCGCCAGCGCCACCACGTGATCGTGGTTCTCCTCTGTCACCTGGAGCATGTAGCTCAACATCGCGTGATAGATGCTGAATCATCCAGCTGGTCTGATGGAAGCATTGTGTGTCGGTTATGCGTGGAGGGTGGTACGTCGCTTCCATAGGTCAGACTGCAACAGTGAGAGTTACATCATCAGCCAGGGGCGGCAACGGATGCCCTTTTCAGACCTTACAATGAGCGCCATTAGCAGAGCTGCGGTCATTGAAGCACGCGCATCTGAGATTGATTGCGGACGGTTGATCATGTCAATTCGCAGCTGGCGCAACCTCGCACCTGCCAGCCGGCGGCGGCATCATCGCAGAAGCCGCGCAGCTGCGGTGCGTCCCATTTGGCCGCAAATGTGAGCAGCAGCGGCAGCGTCGCGGGCGTGGGCGCCGGCGGCGCGGATTTCGCATATGCCCATAGCACGAAGGCGGCGACGTGCGCCGGCGGGTCGTCGATGGTGTATTCATGTTTTGCCGGTGTCTCCTCGATGACGCTCCTGCACGTGGCCCGTGCACGCACTCAGAGCGCACTAGTGGCGCCGCCGGGTTGGACTGTCATCCACCCACACTGCATATGGGAGCTTGCAGCCTCATTTGACCGTTTGCAGTTCCTTATGTTCAAAAGCAGCAGTAAAGCAGCGTGCTATCATCAGCGTGCTACCAATCATGTGTGCTGCAACCAAGATCAGATCGCGCCGCCATAATGGGCCTGCTCACCCAAGGACGGCGCATTGCTGCGTCAGCAGAATCTTGTGCAGCGGGAAGGGAACGCCCGAAGCAACGAGGGTGCAGTCCGAAAGCGGCGCCTTTGGCGCCAGCAGCTCCTGTGCTGCGGCCACCAGGCCCTGCTCGTCCACCGGCGGCGGCAGTGTTGCGTGCCCGCTGCAGGCGGCACCGGAGACCGCCGTGGGCTGCTGCTGTTAGAGGTGGGAGCTTGGCTGTCTGAGCTGTCATTGAGACGTTCTGACAGATCTATGCGCGCCATCGCAGGCTGGCCGAGGTGCGGCGATCTGTGAGAGATGGCTCAGCGGTGGGCGGCGGTGCCCTAGAATGGCCTCAGTGCTGATTTCGCGTGCACACAGAACGCCGGAGTCTCGTGCACCGCTCGCGATGGAGTTCAAGGAACTTTTCAGCTAGATGAACGCTGCTGCCGGTGTCATGGCAAGTGCTGCCACTCAAGGACAATTTGCCGGTCACGTGGGATTGCACGGACAGCAACCTGGCCGTGACACAACCAGTCGGCCGGACAGCCACTGATTGCAGTACGTGGACAGAAATGATTGAATCGTGAAGTCAGAAGGCAAGGATTCTGTGCCAGGCGGCGACGAACCAACTGCCCAACGGCCCTGATGACACGCGGAGTGTCGGAGTCCCTGATCCTGCTGCAGATAAGTGGTGTGAATCCCGGTGACGCTTTGCACAAAACCCTGTATGTGCATGCATGTGATGTGTTCGCCGTAACATGATGTCCCACTAACTCACTCGTGTTCATCTTACACGTCAGCATGCCTGGCCAGCAACAAAGCACTTCAGCAGCAACCAGCAAAGAGAGCCAATGTTGGGCGGGGAGCAAGATGCAAGGATGCATCAAACGAAACGCAAGCAGCACAACGTCCCAACGAAAGAGAAAGCCACCCTGAAGCAAACCACCACAGAATCCGATGCATGGCCTCGAGCCGGCCGCCAGCCTGCCGCGGTCGGCCGAGCCACCGTCATCAGATACAAGCGCACTTCCGAAATCCAAACAAGCGGAGCGACAGCCGGCAATTGGCGCCGCATGCCAAGTGCCCTGCCAACTCATGTTGTACAGGCAGACGTGTGCCACACGTCGAGTCCTGAGCAAACCCAATATTCGATAGCCCCGAGATGGTTTTGTGCGTGTGTGACCCTCCGGTGGCATCCCTCGCTCGGCGGCGGAACTGCCCGTCGTGGGCGAGGGGTGCCGCTGCCCACTCAGCTGCGAGCCGTGGTCCCACGCCTCTCGCTCGCCTACAAAACCTTGTGACTCATCTTGTTGCATCGTCTTATCTTATCGTCTTGTGGTTAATGTTTCCTTGCGCAGCCAGGCAGCGGTTGCCGCGGCGCCAGACGTCGCCGCTGTCAGCCGCTCAGCCGCCTGTCGGTCTTTTGCCAATGCCGGGCATTGCTCCCCGGCCGCTGCTGCGAGGGCGCCGCTGGAGCATGCACGCACTCAGCCGCCTGACTTCGGCTCGGCCTCGCGCAGGCCCGAATTGCCGCCGCCCTTGCCGCGCAGGCGCCAGAATAAGGTGGCGCTTTCTCAGCCGCGTGCCGCCAGCTTCACCTTGCTCGAGCCTGGCACGCTCTCGCCGTCGCCCTTGCCGCGCAGGCGCCAGCGGAAAGTTGCGCGTGACTGCCGTTCCGTGCGCCACATGAACGCCAGCGGCGCGACGGTCCCCACGGCGGCGAGCATGCAGCCGCCGACGGTGTTACAGATCTGCAGTTAGAAATGAAATTAAGGGTCGGCTGCAGAGTCCGTTTTGTCACGTGAGATGGGAGCCGGCGATGTGCTCTGCAGGTGTTGCACACCTGCAGAGCGAAGGGCGAAGGAAGAAGCAGATCTGCTGCTTTATCTGAGACAAGATGGAACCTTAGGTGCCGACAGCGGCGAGCATGGACCCAGCTTTGATGAGCAATAGCATTTTGACATGCATTTTGGCATCGGGCAGCGTTGAAAGCACCCGGACTTGCGAGGGTGGATTGTGGTTATATGTTTAATCCACCTTGGTTGCGGATGTCCCAGCGCCGAAGCAGGCGGCGCAGGTGGAGGGCAGCGCCGACTTGACCACGACTTGAGAGCGGGAAGCTGTAAAGTTGGAAGTAAACACAATGCGGCTGACCTTGGTGGCCGACGTCCCGGCGCCAAAGCAGGTGGCGCAGGTTGACGGCAGTGTCGACACGACCATGGCAAAGATGGCGGCCTGCACGGCCGCCTGCCGCAGCACGCGCACCTGTGCAAAGTGTCACGAACGAAGTTCGATAGAATTCGCTAGAGTGCAGGCTAGACGGCGTTTGGTCGAGCAAATGTTGAAGGTGTGTGCCGCAGAGAGGCTGCACCCTCCTGTGTAGAACCAAATCCTGGGTGCTCCGGACGACAGAGACACCGGGGAGGCAGGGCGGGTCGAGTGCAGCCTCAAGAGCTCTTCAAGGTGTGTGCAGGCGTCCATAATGGAACAAGGTCAACTTTTGCACACCATGAGCAGCAGGGGGAAGACAGCCATCGCCTCCACCAGCCAAGCGCGATTAAGCCACAAGCATGCCGAAAGGTGCTGCAGGCGCGTGGCCGCAGCCGCCAGCCTTTCCGCAGCCACCTGCGGCAGTGGCATGATGCTGTGAGCTTCCGGTGGCCTTTGGCAGTGTCCGCGAGTGACACGTTGATCAGAGGGGTGCCAGAGGCTATGGCTCAGGCAACAGCAGAAGGCTTGCATACTGGCACTCATTGTTTCTGCCCGCCGAGCTTGGCATTGTGCCTGCGAAAGCTGGTGTGAGCCACTGGCCACTGGCGGCCGCCGCTGAGGGTTTAGGGTTTGCGAAAATGCACCTCGTCGGCGACGTGCTTGTTGCAGCAGCCAAAGGCGAGGGACGCAAACAGCACCGTCTGCAGCACCGTCTCCCGGTGGCGCAGGTACCTGCAGCGAGTGCAGCTGGCATCAGTAAGGAGCTCAGTAAATGCAGAGTACCCGGTTTCTAATATTTTGAGGTGCAGTGCGGTACAAGGACAGGTACCAGGCAGTGTGTCGTCAAATAGACACGGCACACACCGGCACACCAGCACCGACATGCCAGAGTGCGCTGTTTGTGCGAGGCTCTGTCTGTGCAACGCTAAGGTTGGTGTTTTTGTTTGATTCGCCGAGGTATGGAAACTCGCAAGGCGCCGGTCAAGCGCGCCGAGCAACTGCCGCCAGCAACAGTGCGCCGAGAGCGAGAATGCACGAGCGCGACTATCACAGTCAGTTACTTAGTTGAAGGATTATCAGGGTGGCAATAGAGATGGGTTTGCAATGAAATCAACGTATTGCAATCACTCACCAGGCGTCGGTGAGGTGCGCCGAGCAGAACGCCGCCAGCCACAGGCCAACAAGTGTAAACACTTTTGATCATGTTTGGGGCTTCCAAAGACTCAGCAAGCTCACCAGGCGCCGGTGAAGCGCGCCGCGCAGAAGACTGCCAGCCACAGCGCCCCGAGCGCACACATGCTCCAGCGCGGCGTTGCAAACCAGAACAGCGCCATCGGCGGCAGCCCCAGCGCAAACCACATGACCAGCAGCAGCCCCAGCGCCATCTGGTCCGTCTGTACAGATTCAGAGAACAAGGATATTAGCAAATGTCAAGTGTCTTTTGAAAAGAAAGTGCCGTCATCGGCAGCCTCAGCGCAAACCACATGACCAGCAGCCGCCCCAGCGCCACCTGGTCTGCACGAGACCATGTACACATGTGTGTCCAACACAGTCCATTGATTTGATTCAAGCAATCAGCTCCAGCGCAAGCCACATGATCAGCAGCAGCCCCGCCGCCATCTGGTCCATCTGCTCGCGGCAAGGTAAGTATATATGTCAACACAGTTCATTAGTGTGTTTCAGGCATCAGCCCCAGCGCAAACCACATGACTAGCAGCAGCCCCAGCGCCACCTGGTCCGTCTGCGCAAACAACGTGGATTGCGTTGAAACGAGTTCAGTCCTCGATAAATGTTGAGATTTGCTGCAGATACAAGCGATGTATCAAAGCCTCAACGAGGCTTTGGCGAATCTGTGACCGCTCTGCACCCAGCAGCACCGGTTCTCGCACAGCATGCATCTTGAACTGCAGAGGACTGTCCCACCTTCTGCGCCTGCAGGCCCTGCCACTCCACATAGCGCCGCTCCATGCTACCGTCGTCAAAGCGCAGCCCGGCCTGCTGCTGCCAGCCGCCAGCCGCGATGGCGCCCATGGCCGCCTCAGCCTCCACAGCTTCTGCCGCCGCAGCCATTGCTGCCGCAGCCGCTGCCGCCGCAGCTGTTGCCACTGCCATCGCTGTGGCCGCCGCCTCGTCTGCCTCCACCGCCGCAATAGCCACATCCAGCTCAGCTTCAGAAATGCCGACGGCGCCGGCGCCGCTGCCGACGGCATGGCTTTGGCCGTCGGCATCAGCAGCGTTGCCATCGCGCCGCAGGCTGGACGGTTGGGCCGGCGACGTGCACAGACTGCTCGCGAGCGGCCACTCACGGAGGCACGCAAAGGCGGCGGCATCGATGGCGATTGCGAAGGCGCCCCTGCCGCTGCCGCCCCCGGCCGGCTCAGTCTCCGCAGCCTCCGCCCTTGCCGCCGCTGCTGCAGCCGCCGTTACCGCGAAAGAAGTCTCGTCTGCCTCCGCCGCCGTGATCGCCGCATCGAGCTCCTCTTCCGAAAAGCTGCCGGCGCCGCCACCGGCAGCAGGGTTTTGGCCGTATACATCAGGGGTTTGGCCGCCGGCACCAGCGTCGCCAAAGCGCTGCAGGCTGGATGGCTTGGCCGGCGACGCGCAGAGGCTGCTGGCCAGCGGCCACTCGCTGAGGCAGGTGGCGGCAGCAGCGTTGATCCCGAAGGCAAACGCACCGCTGGCGCAGCTGCGCAGCGAGTCCGCCGAGACCAGGCTCGGCAGTGTGGCAACGCTGCTGCCGCCCGGCGAGGCGCACCCTGCCGCCGCTGTATACGCATTGGGGAACCTGTTGAGCAGCACCTGCGCTGCCGCGCCGTCCGCCGCACGGGCGAGGCCGTAGGCCAGCCTGCTGCCGGCGGCCGGCTTCCCGGTAGCTTCCCCCTCCAGCAGCTGCAGTACTTGGTCGACCCGGCGCTGGCTGTCGCCGCGGCTGAGGCCGCCGCCGCCATTGTACCGCTTCCTGCCGCCGGCGCTGCTGCTGCTGCGGCGTCGGCTGTCGCGGCCGGCGTCGACCAACATCGACTGAGCTCCATCGATTGCGGTGCTTGTGGCGCCCGGGCTGCTGCCGCACGACTGCTCCGGGCTGCTGACAGCCATGCCCGAGCTGTTGCTCCTAGCGATCCCCATGCTGGCCCTGCGGCGGCCGCTGAAAGCACGACCGGCGTCGCCCGCCGCGGCGGCAGCCGCCGCCGCTCCGGCGGCGACGTTGCCGCCGTCCCTCGCCGAGCCCGCCGCCGCGCCGGCCGTCGCGCCGCCGCCTGCATCGTGCATCGCTTCCTCCTTCCCCGCCGATGGGGGCGACGCCGGCGAGCGATGCGGCTCATGCGCTCGGCTGCTGACGCTGCCCCAGGAGGACTCGTACAGCCAGCTGCTGCCGCGCGCGAGCATCTCGGCGCACTGCGTCAACGTCGCGCTGTCGCTGTTGCTGCTGCCGCCCCACTCCGAGACGGATGCGTCATCTGGAGAACTCCTGGACGCTGCGCCTGCCGCAACAGCAGCGCGGGACAGTTGACACCAGGCAACCCGGTCTGCCAAGTCACCTCGTGTGTGCACCAGGACTATGGGGGCGGCCTGCAGGAGGGCTGCGATGGAAACAGGGCAGGGTGCAGCGACAGCATGGCACGTTCCCCCAAGCCCCCTGAACAGGCAATGCCGTGAGTCCTGTCCCAGCAAAATACCGAGCACTTACCTCGGCTGAGGATGTCGCTGTGCCAGGCGCTGATTGCGCCGCTGCTGTTGCAGGCGCTGCCGCTGACCGCTGACTGCGCTGCCAGGTGTCTCCGGTATGCTTCCGCTGCAGCGTCAGGCAGCAGCGGCGCCAGCGCCGCGGCCAGCGCATTGGTCTCCACCAGCGGACTGCAAGCAACGCAATCATCGTGAACACGCCTGATTTTGAAAGCCATGCATATCGATATGTACATGCAAGCTCGACCACTCTGAAGGCAGGGAGGTGCACCTGACACATGCACCAGTACTGGTTGCACCTCTTGCTGATCAGTCACATAGTTCAATCCCCTAAAAGATTGTTTCAAGTATCTGCCACCATTCCTCATCACATTCCGCGCAACAACAGTTTGGCTACTCACTCTAGGACGGAGGTGCAGACGCCCTTGGCAAAGCCGAGCGTGAGGCACCCCGCCGCCAGCGGTTCCGCCAGCGCGAACGCTATGTGATATTCGCTGGCGGCAGCTCCGGTGGAGTCAGGCGGCGATGCTGCGTCGCCATCCGGCGCGGCGCGTGGCACCGGCACACACAGGAAGGATGTTGCGCGGTAGCGCAGGTTCAGGCACTGCAGATCCTCCAGCCGGGTCGGCCTGCGGCGCGAGATGGCAAAACATTCGCTCTTGTATTGACAGACAGCGGACAGCATCGACAGCGCCTTGCAGAATGGCGCAAGTCCGCGGCCTACATCCCTCTTGGGTGTGGAGATCAAATGGAGGCGAACGTCATGGATGCGGCTGCCTTCCTGCCTGCCCCAAAGTGCAGCTGGTGACCAATAGCAAACCGCGCTTCGAACACGCTACTCATAGCCATGCAGGCTGTGGATATCCTCACTTTTCCGTCTGGTGGAAGAAGGCCGCCTCATCCGTGGCCATGGCGCTGCCCGCCGCCGTTCCGCGCATCGGCACGATGCCTGTGCGCATTGAGCCCTGGTCCAGCACGCTGCTTGTGCCCAGCACGTCGTGCGGCGACACCGCGACGGCGACGCTGCGCGGAAAGCACACGAGCCAGCTGGGTGCGGAGGCAAGCAAAGGAGGGATCATGCAATCTGCCGGGCGCGAGGCACGCCGGAAGCAGCCTTCCGGGTGCAGGAGTGCTGTGCTTGCGCTCAGCAGCGCGGTTTGGGCTGCAGGTACCGGTATTCTCGGAGTGCTGGGTAGTGCAGCCGGGACGGAGCCGCGGGCGAAGCCGAGGTTGGACAAGGCAGAATAAACAAGCCCGTGCGCTGTGCACGGCGCCAACACGCTTGAGCGATGTATGGAAGACAGTGACGCACGTACACATGGCCATGATTCAGGCTGCTGCAAGCACGAAGAGCATCATGTCCAGCAGGCCGCGTAAAATGCGATTTTGCTGGCCCCACCTCACGACGAGGGTCTCCGGCCACAGTCTTCGCAGGGAGGCTGCGACCTCTGCATCCACTTTTCCGTCCCGGAAGCAGCGGGCCAGCAGCGAAGCGCAGTCTTTTACGAGTGCCGGGTCGACCGCATCCATGTCACACAGGAGAACCGCCCCGTCTCCGGCGCACGGCACCGGTCTGCCCCCCGCCCACGTTGATACTGTTTTACTACACGGAGAATTCAGTGGATGAGGCGGACCCCCAGCGTCAGGGTGCACGCATAAGTCACGACGATGGCCGAGCATTTCAGCCCCTGGAAGCCGCATACACGCAAGACGGCTGCTCTCTCTTTGTGAACTATCGCCAACACATCCGCCAGATGCGCGTCACCACAGCTGCTGGAGCGTGTACAGGGTCGCAGGCAGCCCCGGCCTCACCGGTTGACTAACTCCCCAGGTTCGTTCCAGCAGCGATTCGGATCAGCGCGCAGCCGGCTTTATGGCCGCAGCGAGATGTGCGATGCGAAGATTGGCACCTTTTGACACCTTCGTGGGTGAAACCGGCACGCTCACTTGCTTATTACACCACATCACCAAGGGGGCAAAATATATTTCTGAATCAGTCCCCCGCCTCTGAAGATGCAAGACTCCAGGCTCTGAGTCACCTGCCAGCTGACCCAAGCACCGTACAAAGCACAGCCCAAGTCCAACCTCTTATACGTCCTGCTCGCAAGCCCTATGCGCCATTTCTAGCCCCAAGCGCCGATCCTCAAGCTACTGTACAAGTACGTCCCAAAAGAATCGCTACGGAACACGCCGCTCGCCACGCCTCACGTGCCCCTCTGGCGGCGTAGCGGTGTGCGGCAGCAGGCGCCACAGCGGCGCTGCACGGCGCAAACACCGCCGCGAGCGGCCGCAGCAACGCCACCGTTGGCGTGATCGCGGCCTGCGGCGGCAGCTCGGCTGTCAGCAGCATATCACCCGAGGCCGCCAGCACGCTCCATGCACCTCACGTCCGCTTCTGGCGGCCGGGCGGCATGCGGCGGCAGGCGCCGGGCGCTGCCGCGGCGCTGCACGGCGCGAACACCGTCGCGAGTGGGCGCAGCAGCGCCGCCGCGGGCGTGACCGCGGCCTGCAGCGGAAGCAGGAAGCTGTCCGCCGCCTTGCAGGCGTCCAGCAGCGCCCGCCGCCCGTCCGCCTGCGCCGCTGACAGTTCTGCGCCACCACCGTTGCGCCAGCGCCACTGGCTGCTCAGGCTGCGCTGCTGCACCTGCGCGTCATTAAACACTGCACACTCGAAGCTGGTTGCTGGCATAGAAAGACGGCAAGGCGGAATCAGCAAGGGGGGAGCGCGGACTGATCTGCACCAGCCCTGTGGTCGAGAAGGTTCGCACATGCCTACACATGCAATAAAGCACACATCTACAGCGTGTCGGGCACCACGCTGTGCACCACATCTGGATGGTGGCGCTCAAGCGCTTCATCAATGAGCCAGGTGTGCAAGGACGTGCCTTGGCTGTATGCACAGGCGGGTGTTGAATGTGCAGCTGTGCTACTGTGCAAAGCAGCTGTATCCGCAATCCGATCCCTACCTGCGCCGGCCGGCGGCTGGCAGCGTGCGCCTCCTGCGCCGGTTGGAACTTGTCCATGACGTACGAAAACGCTGCGAAGCCGACCGCGCTCTGCAGCATCGCCGACGGAGTGCCTGCCGTCGTTAGGAGCAAGTGCGGTTGCATGTCTTGCAAGCGGGCTACAGCATTGTAGCTGGCAGGTAGCGCGCAACGCTGTAAAGTCCGCTCGTCGTGCATTCGTATATCATCGCTCACCTCCCCATGCGAGGGCGAGGCCAGTAACGCCGCCCGCCACTGCAGCATTGTAGGCTGCACAGCACAGGGGACAGAGGCATGTCAAGCGGGCTGACAAAGGCTATAAGCATGTGCAGGACACGCGCAGAAGTCCAACAGGTCAACAAAAATTGCGCAGCAGTGCATTGGCAACGTGCTGATTATATAATGACATATTCAGCCCAGCCACATCTGCGCACCGTCCTGTTTCTGTCGTATCCGCACGGTCCAGCAGCTCACTGCCGCATAGAGGCCGCCCATGACCGCAAAGGACTGCACGTCAAGAGCAAGAATAGCTCGCGCGACCTTCTGCTTCGTCCACTTTCCGAGTCAGTGCAGTCCTCAGAGGAATGCTGTGGCTGCACTGTGACACGTGAACCATTCAGCAAAGACACCAGTAGTGCAGAGTTGATGTGGAACAGCAGCAGAGCGCGATGGCACCTTTGCCGCAGACACACCGCCGGCGCCTGCGGCCTTGAAACGCCCCGGCCCCTTGTGCGTCACCAGCTTCGGTACTGCAAATCACCATGCATGATCTCAATGCCCAGAACGAAAGCCTCCAAGGACACGCGTGGTTGCACAGCCCGGCATTGCCCCAGCGGCGGAGCACCACTTGACATGTTGTGCCGCCCGGGCAAGTTCGCAAGCTGTCATATTCATGTTGAGGTCTCAGGCGCGCAGTTTGTCTCACCAAATCCGAAGGCATAGCCCAGCGCGCCGCCGCTGAGCCCCGCGAAGACGCCCTGCACGCTGCACCATCCCAGCTGCTCCTCCTCGGCAGCATCGCCCAGCGGCACCGGCGGGGACACGGCCATGCCGCTTTGCACCACAGCCAGAGTATCGCGCTGAGCCAGTTGCGCCTGCTCGCGCGCAAAGTCATCTGCTGTGTAGCTTTCGGTAAAGGTTGTGTCGTCTGCGTGCTGTCCATTCGCTGCCGTGGACGCGGCATCGCCGGCCAATTTCTTGAAACGGTCCATCTTGCCGAATGGACGAGCAAGCTTGAGTTTGTTCATGCTGATCGAATTTTGGTGCAAATCCGGCTGCCGTGAACGATGCGCCTGCTATTTTGCTGCAGGGGCTCCAAACCAGAGGCTTTGACTAGGACCGATTAACACGTAGTTGCACTAGCTCAGAGCTTTGCAAAAGAGCCGAACTCAACAGTTGCGCGCCAGCAATCCCAAGATATAGCACTCAGTCACATACGTGTATCGTCTTTGAGCTGTTGCGGTCCTGGCGAGCCTTACTGCACTTGGTGATTGGCTTCGAGAAGGCAGCTGTTTCGGTTCCAGGGCGCTTGCCGCTTTCTAGACACCCACCTAGCAGCCAAGAACTCGTTCACGGCATTCCTGGGTCTTGCATACAAATTTGGCAAGTGCTCAGGGGCATCGGGAGCACAGGCCTTCAGCATGGCCCACGGCCCTGCTGCAGGCGAGGCTCCGCACACGGGCACGACCATCGTCGCGGTGCAGTATGACGGTGGCGTCGTCATCGGCGCCGACAGCCGAGTCAGCACAGGTGGGCAGCGCGCTGCTGTCTCCCTGGGCGCGCGGCACGTTTCTCCGTGCAAGGCGCTGCTACATTGTGCATGCCGGTATGCAGCTGCAAAAGCTGTGCCATGCACCTTCACGCATGGTACAGCATGTCTCGAACCCCACTCCGTGTGTCAGGCTGACAGTGGGGCGCAGAAGGTGCCCCTGCTTCTGCGTCACACAGTGACACGCTCACCCCAGAGATCAGGTGCCGTGACTCCTGCCACCTTGCGCCACCCCGCAGGCACGTACATCAGCAACAGGGCGTCGGACAAGCTGACGCCGCTGACGGATCTGGTGTGGCTGCTGCGCTCGGGCTCCGCCGCCGACACGCAGCTCGTGGCGGACTACGGTGAGACTTTCGGAGACGTGGACCCTGTGGCACGGCTCATCGCGAACCCTCATACAGGCTCACAGCTCATGTCGGATTCGCGTCTGAGATGCCTGCTCGCAGTCCGGTAGTTCGTGGTGAAGCACGCACCGGAGATATAACCAGCGCGCTGCGCAGAAGAGTTTTGCCATGATTGGGCAACATTGAGATTCAAGTTGGCTGCTGCTGATTCCAGTGCGGTGGTTCACGGAGCAGCACGCGTTGGAGCTGGACGTTCTCTCTTAAAATTGGATGGATGCGTATCCCATGGCTTTCATTTGGACGCTCGTTGTCAAATTGCGATACCTGCTCACGTCTGCAGTGCGATGGCTCACAGAGCAGTACGCACTGGAGCCTGACGGGCCGCTGAGCATGCCCTCCATCGCCAACTGTCCTTGGGGCAGAACTGCATGTTGACAACAACACCCAACATTTTGCATGTGCAGTGCGATGGTTCACGGAGCAGCATGCGCTGGATCTGGACGGGCCGCCAAGTGTGCCCTCCATCGCCAATCTGGTCATGCAGGTGCGGGCTTGCAGGATATGCGCAAAGGCCCCATGTTGGCAGCAAAAGCCGCACGTCGGCCCAAGTTCTGTGATCTCCTAATCTCCTGATCTCCTTCCCTGCTGGCGCCTTCGGCCGCCAGTAGCAGGGGATTCGTCCTGTGTGTCGCCAGCTCCTGGCGACAAGCCCTACCTCCAGTACCCTCCCTGCGATCCAGCTCTGCGTGCGCTGCGATCCACAGAGGCTTTATATGGCAGAAGTTTATATGGCAGAGGTTTACAAAAGTCTGCACTGTTGCTCAGGGCTGTAACCGCTGCTGCCCACAAGCCGCTGCCGCTGCGGCTGGCCCTGCTGCACTCTTTTCCCCACACCCTTTCCTGGATTCAAACTTTCAAATCTCAAACTTTCATGTCTGCAGATGAACTACAACAACAAACAGCTCATCGGCGCAATGATTGTGGCGGGCTGGGACGCGCAGCACGGCGGCCAGGTGTGCTGGCCGTGCTGGCAGCAGAATGTCGTGCCGGCTGCTGGTGCACTGACTGTGCCCCCCTACCTGCCTGCCTGCCTAGGGCATGTTAAGGTCCGAGCTTCCTGCCTCGATCGGGCTGCTCCTTTCGATCATTGTTCATTACACCGCCAGCCTCTGATAAAGGCAGTCCCGATGGTGGTGGTGCGCGAACGGGATGGAAAACTCTGACTGTATCGGAGCCCGCGACGCCTGCCGCAGGTGTGGGGCTGCCCGATTGGCGGCACGCTGGTGCGCGAGGCGTGGACCACCGACGGCTCGGGGTCGACCTACATCTGGGGCTTTCTGGACTCCGCCTACCGGTGAGACATAATGCCATGCAAGTCGAATGGTCTTCAAACCATTACATGACGTGGATGACCGACGGCTCGGGGTCCACCTGCACCTGGGGCTTTTTAACTCTGCCTCTGGTGAGAATTCCATGTGTGATATTCCAGTCCTGAAGTGGTAATCATTCCAGGAAGGGTGAACAATCTACGCCTTGGGGTCCACAAACATCTGGGCACTAGTTCTCAGATCCAAAAATCTTTCACGTACTGAGCTTCCTGGACCCCACCTACCGGTGAGCTACCGACTGGACATGACAGCCGGCACGGCGTTGTGCGATCAGGTTCCGATTTCCTGTCCTGCGTGCCGGGCCGAGACGGTGCAGCGCATGAAGTAGGCGGTGGCGCTGGCTGTGGCATGGGACGGCTTCAATATGCATTTCAGATGTCGCACACTGTACCTTCTTACATTGCAATGTTGAAGCTGTGTTTTCCGCAACAGGGCGTGAGCCGGGATGAAGCGGAGCAGCTGGTGAAGGAGGCAGTGGCGCCGGCGATGCCGCAGGCAACAAAATGACAAATATGCTACCGAGTCTGGTCAGCAAACGCTACTCGTCACAGGGAAGGGCGTGAGCCGGGATGAGGCGGAGCAGCTGGTGGAGGTTGCTTGGTGCTGGCGGTGGCTCAAGACGGCTTTGTTCTATGCAAAATATCGCTCTTCGTTTCCCAATGCTAGCAGCTTCGTGCAGGGAGGGCATGACCCGGGAGGAAGCGGAGCAGCTCGTGAAGGAGGCCGTGGCGCTGGCGATGGCACGGGACGGCTCTAGCGGCGGTGTCATCCGCATGGTGGCGGTCCATGCTGGCGGCGCCGACCGCTCGCTGGTGCTGCCCCAGGTACTTGGCAGTTGAGTCGCATTAAGAATCATGCCAACAGATCAAACCTACGAGCTCCTGAGATGGCAGCTCAACGGCGCGGCGTCATCCGCATGGTGGCGGTGCACGCTGGCGGCGCCAACCGCCCACTGGTGCTGCCGCAGGTAGATGGTTCGTTTGGAAACACGTAGAAAACAGATAGAAAATACAAATGATGTTTCTGCCTGTCCGCCAGCCAGTGACTGTCTTGCAGTGGCTGGCTGGCTCTGATGGGGACGCTGCTCTGTGAGGACTAGGCCGCCCAGTCATCAGAGGCCGTTGGCTGCCATGCAGCATTGAACGCAGCTTGACGCTCTCCTTTGGCGTTACAACATCTGCCTGCCTGGTCATGCTGCATTCTCATGCGCATCTGATGCTGTCGCACGCAGCATTCCCGTGCCAGAAACATCCTCCCGCAACAATTGCACGCGTGTAGCTCGCTGCCATGCGCTGCCATCTGTTGAGCTTTTTTGTTCGTCGCTCCTTGCAGAGGACATGCAGCTCCTCAACCTCTGCACTCTGCAGCCGAGGCCGTGTCAAGAGTGCTTCCAGTGCTGCGATCGCCCTGGGTATGGCCTTTAACATACGACGTTCCTTCTGGTGCACTGCTGCAGGACATTCCGCCGATGTGGGACGAACTCGCCGCCCCGGGGCCCGGCATGATCGTGTGACGCTGCGGGAGAGGGCATGATCCGGCACAAAGGGGGATTGGCGATGGGGCAGGCCCTCATGCCATGCTATATGTCATGCTACACGAGCCGCGGCGCAAGACAGACAGCGGCGACGAATGAGTCGACGCTGATGCAAGAGCCCAGCTTTGGACAACGTTTCAGCACCACGCACACATGCGTGCAATAGATATTCCTGTTGGCTGCATGTACGCAGTCGGCCGCATCTACCCGCTTGTTGGCATGCAGCGCCATGTATGCGGTTTCGCGTCTAGAACGATGAACGCAACGAGAATGCATCTGGCGAGTGCTTCTGATCCATCCACTACCTACCATGCATCAGGTATGCTTAACACCCATGTATCACTTCGCTGACTGTCGACGCAGAGGACTTGAGCGAGCTGCGGCGGAAAATGCGGCTGATACGTACTACGTGGGAGCGGGAAGAATCTACCGGGGTCATGACGGTTCTGATTTACACGAATTTTCACTGGCACGTAGAGGCACATGCAGCGGATCGACGACATTTCCCAACCAGCAGTGCCCTGCTATTCCCCTCAATTCCGCAGTACTACTCATCTGAACATTCGTAATCATGTGTGCCAGAAAGAGACGAGGCGGTGTCATGAGCACCAAGCTGATTTGCCTCGCGGTCTTCCAACACTTCTGGCATCAGAGCCAGGTCTCAGAAACACGTTGACTTCTTGTAATCGCACAATCACGAAAGCAGCTCTCCAGAGATCCAGGCACACCCAGCAGCGCACTTGTCAAGTCCTCGAAAAGGACTCTTGATGAGCATTCCAGTTTTGACATTTGTTTCATCTCAATCCGACCAAGCTCAACAATCTGCCTCAAACATGCCACGCAGGCGCGGCGCAGCGACCTGAACTGGCACCTCAAACGGTGCCGCCCCCATCTCAGCCCCCTTCGTCTCAGACGGGAACTGAAGGCGCCGCCGGGGGCGCCGGCGGCGGAGCCTCCGCCGCCGGCGGCGTGGCGAGTCCTTGTTTACCTATAGGTATATAGCTATGCACTGTGGCCACAACAGCACTGCCGTCCAAACTGATGGAAAGACCGGATATGATCGGTGTTCTGTGGTAGATCCTTCGTGTTGCACGGGCACCGCGTGCCTTTGAGCTCGACCTCCGTACTGAGATCATCTGCTGACGTTTCTGCTGCTGCCCGCAGCTCAACGCATCCTCCACCCCGCCGGTCCTGCCACCTTTCGCACCTTTTTCGCTTTCCCCAACCCTTGCGCCAGGTGTGTGATCTTCAGCCTCCGTCGCTCTCTGCGTGCTGCCTCGAATCGGTTGGCGCACCGGCAGCGTATGTACGAGTTTCCGGAGGACAGTCCTAAGGCTGCAGTACTACTGCCGATTCAATACGGCTCAGGAGCGCTGCCGAATTGCATCTGTTGCCGAGCAGATACCCTGTGAAAAATGGTCAGCTCAACTCGGTTGCTTGCTGCAGGGTGATGACAGCCGTTTCAAGGGCAAGTTCTGGTACGCTTCCAATCAGCCTTTTCCGCGCCGTGCCTTTGGCAATTTGCCGGATGGCAGTTGCCACTTCACCCTTAAAGACTTCGCCTTTTCCGTGTCATAGTATCGAAAAAAGAAGACCTTCGTATGCATTCTATTCCGATGGTGCTCATGGCCTGATACACGGAGCTCTAGCCGGCGGCCACCAGTTCCCGACTGACTACGGCGCCATCGCATCTCAGTTCGTCCTGTCCTGAGCGGCGACGTTTTCCACGGAGATTTGGCAAGAAGGAACGTCTATCAACTCGATTGATAGACGTTCCTTCTTGCAATGATTGACCGTCCGCCCCAGCAAGTATGTGGTACTATGTCACTGCTTTGCCGGCAGCGCAGACATTTTGGGCTAGCCTGGGGGTGACTCCCACTGCAGCAAGCGGCATGCAGACCCTTGCGGTCGACAAAACATGACAACTATGAGCTCTTCGTCACTGCTGACAGTATTTCTGAAAAAGCAGTCATTCCCATCCATGTGTGTACAGTCAGCCTGAGTGTCCAGTCATTTACTGTGGTTCAGTCTGTGAATCATACGCATGGTGTACTTTGGATACACTGTTCAGGTGGTATGCAGCATGTCATTGAAGGCGTGCTCACTGCTGGAGCTTGTGGTGCCTCAAAAGAATTCAGCATTGACTTCATTCGATTGCCTTGGACCCCGTTCGACTCGATTGCATTGAGCTCATTCGATTGCCTTCGACCTCATTCGACGCCTTTGCGCTTCAAGAACCGTGGTATCATATGATATAGCAAATGATGACGAGAGAGCAGGACAGATACCGTTTTTGCGCCTCCGATGATCATGCCCACTGGGCATGGCATGTCCACGCACCATGGCATGGTAGGGCAGACCTACCTTAGTAAACACGACCTTGCAGTGAACTCTAACTTGGTAAGGCTTGGTTGATTCCAAGCCTTACACTGTTCTCCGGCTAGTTCCAAATTCTTCCTCGTCATCAACCATTCTCTTGTCTTGCAGCAGGGTGCCATCATAACTCTGCTGCCAACTATCAGGCCTCAGATTTTGTCCATGATGAAGGACAAACATAACACGTGCTGATCATATCGAACCAACAAGCGGCATCAACTGGCGTGCACGCATGGAGGAGCTGCTCACAAAGCATCATCTAGCGACGTGCACCACATCGGCGCTCTCTGCAACTTGATTACACACATATCTGCTTGCTCGCTTGATCCACCACCGAGTGTGTGAACCTCTGCTTTGTTGCTGCATCTTTGTTGCAAACTGCAGCAACCCATCGAGGGTTCCAGCGCCCTGGGCCCATCAGCTGCGCCCCGCCAACGCATTGTCGCACAGTCAGAAGTTGCAGAAGCCGCAAGAATGCAAGCAGGATTGCAAGTAAGACTCGCAGCCTCTACTCCTCATCGTACGTGCTGCAAGATTTGGAAATTGAGACCCGAAACAGAAAGTTGCCGGGGGCGGCGCTATTCATCTCTGATAGATGTTCTCGACACATGTGACATGTATGCACCAATCTTCTGCTGTACACCTTCTTCTCAGCTCCCTTGAACGCCCGCCTGCTACTGTCCCGCACATGCATCCCAGATGCACGCAGATACACCAGTTATGGTGCCGTACACACATGCGCCGCTGCTCGTCAAAGTTTCGTGCGCTGCCATATACCGTCTTTAGCTTGAGGTCCTGCAGCCGCGGTAGCACGCACAGCGCTTCCACGCCCCTGCTGTGATCACATCGCAGGAAGCTTGCTAAGTTGCAGCACCACCGGACAGAGAGATCGAAAACGGCAGCAGCTTCGACAGGTGCAGACTTGGCACTTGGTTCATTTGAACCGGGGACTACGGACAAATGGGTAAAATTCGCAAGTTTTATTCAGATTTTAGAAAGTAGATGTGCCTGGTCGTGATGCTGCGGCAGGAGCCGAGGTCCAGCACCGCCAGCTGGTGCAGTCAGAAATTTGCGGCGAGCCCTGCATCGTCGACGTTGCTGCCGAGAAGGCCAGTAGGCAGGGCAGCGGCAGTCTTTTCAGGCATTCCGATTTGTCAGTCAATCAGCTGTGTATGGGAGCTGTCGAATGGGCACGTTGGCGCCGAACGTGCAAGTAAACAGGAACGCAGTCCATACTGGTATGAAGGTTGCCGCACCCTTCCCTGCTGGCAACTCGGCACACCACATGCATACGCCAAAACTACAACAGACCCTGATGTGTGCAGGATTTCAAAGGGCGCTCACAACGACCCTGGTTGCGTCAAAGCACTCGTACACATTTTATGCCAAGTTTTTTGTTTCTATTTCGACTGATGTCTATCATGGTTTTCTTTACTAGGTGGGCGCAATATCCTGCAAGGCGGCGCCGCAGCCGCCGGCGGCAGCGGCGGCAACGGCGGCGGTGGCGGTGGCGGCAACAGCGGCGGCGGCGGCGGCGCAGCTGCCGCAGCGGCTGCTGCAACAGGCGGTGGGTCGTAATTGTATCAAATATCGTCTTGTCGATGTCTTTGCAGGAGTCGTCGCATCGTTTGTGTTAGGTCAGTGTGTGATGGTCGTGCCACATTCACGGTGTGCCGCGCCAGAGTCGTGGCGATGCAACCTGTGGGATCAATTGCTCATGGCATCATGACAAAGGTGATCGACATGTCAATCTGCGCACAAACCCTCGGCTCAACTGTACCTACGATCATGAATCTGATGTACAACGCAATATTGCAACAATGTTTGACTGTTCTGCTTGGGTGGTTCTTATTATAGGTGGTGGCGGCGGCGGCGGCGGCGCAGCGGCTGCGGCTGCTGCGGCGACCGGCGCCCGTGGTGCCGCCGCGGCGGCGGCTGCCGCTGCAGGCAGCGGTCGATGTGGTGCGCCATTGCAACAATCTATTTTGCGTCTCGTTCACGGGAGCAAAGGCCCTGAGAGGCGCCATTGACGACTCGACTTGGGCCTGGACAGGCAGCAACGTCCCTGCCGGATGAGAGCCACATTGCCATGCTGTCACGCTGAGGTGAATGTAGTAGTGAATACTAAGTTTTGCTAGTACACCGCCTGTCTGCCAAGTCCATTATTTATTGCCACCACGAGAGTATCTCTACTTTTTTGCGCCCCAATGGGCCAACATGAGGTCTGCAAGAGGCTTCTCTGTCACAAGTATGCGGTTGTGTTCAACCTTAACTCGTAAGCATGCCAGACACTCCCTCTGCAGGATGTCACAAGCGGTGAGCCCGGCGTCGGCGGCATGGCAGCAGCTGCTTCCCGCTTCGCTCGCCGCAACCTGCATCAGGCCTTCACTCAGCCGCCCACTGCCGCCGCGCCCGCTGTCGAAACCAGCACATCTGGCATCATGACGCTTTCCGGCGAGAACAGGATCGTGGCGAGCCTGCCGAGGTGTGCACATGCCTCCTTCATCCCAGTCTTGCCAACCTCTTGCACGAATGCAGCACAGATGGGGATTGCGTCTGCAGGGACAAGCGCTGACGGCGCAACCGGCGGCACCCCTAGCCCACACTTTCGTCGAGACGACATACTCTACCTAACTTGCTACTCTGGTCCTCGCGTGCCGGGTGGAGAAACTGTGAGCGAGAAAGACGTTTGCGCAGCTTCCATGATTTGGTCACATCCATATGTGCATGTGTATTGTGTGTGTCAGCTGAAGTCTTGCCTGTATCTGCAATCCATCTGGGCACAAAGACAGCCAGCACCGTACATGCACACGAATGCGTATTTTTGGCGGGTAGTACAGCAGGGCGACAACAACAGCAGGGCCCCTTTCCGTTGCTGCCTGCTTTGCCGCCAGCAGGATCCTGAGACCGCAGTCCCAATCGCGCAGCCTCCCGGCGGCTGTCGCCTTCCGCCGTCGCCGCTCACATGCGTGCCAGGTCTTTTTCCCTTGGCCACACGCGTCCACTGCCATGCTCAAAAACGCCCAGGGACGTTTTGCTTAGCGCAAATCGTCCACAGCCGCGCTCACATGCGGGCCTGGCGCCCCTCCTTGGCCCGCGCTCACAGGGTATTCATGCCCCTGCCATGGCGCTGCACAGTCGTTCGTGCGAAGCTGGCGCGGGTTGCGGCGACCGCCAAAGCTCACATGCGGGCCGGGCCCTTCTCCTTGGCCGCCGCCGCCCGCAGGCGCTTTTTGTAGTCTTCGAAAGTGCCGTGGAAGGGCGTCGCTGCGTCGGAGCAATCAGGAGCGTTAGCCTCTGTCAGGTTGATGCTGCGATATCCTCGGGGTCTGGGGGCGGCGCAGCGGTGAAACAAGGGCGACCACATCAGCAGTGGCCATGGCACATCAGACATAAGCACTTCTTTTCAAAAAGCCATGCAGTGGCCCTTTAAACAAACCCCAGCACCGGGCAGGCCGAGATGGCGAGGACTGTGAAAGGCTGCAGCCTGGGATTGGAAGAAGGGATCAGAAACACACCTGTGTTGTCATCCAATGCCCACGGCTCGTCCACGGTACTCTCGACAAAGAGCTCCTGGAAAACGACCGACTGATCTGTGCTCTTGAGAAGTTGTCAAAAAGCACCTGTTTTGTCCTCCACCGCCCACACCTCGTCCACAGTGCTCTCGATGAGGCATGGGCACCAGTTGTCTTGACAGTTAGGGAAACTGCTTCTAACGAGGTGAACAGGTTGAAACAGTGACCAAACGTTACCTGTGTTGTCCTCCACTGCCCACAGCTCATCCACAGTGCTCTCGATGAGGTGCTGGTCGTGCGACACCATCAGCACGCCGCCCTTGAACAGCGCCAGCCCCTGCATAGGTTGAGAAACAGGACACGAATGTGACTGGATACAGGCTGAAGTGTCAAAGGGGAACGAAAACCGACAATGAAATGCTGGTCGTGCAACACCGTCAACACGCCGCCCAAGACCACCGCCAGCCGCGGTATACGTCGAAAATTAGGACGTGAGGCTCTGTAGAATGAAAGAGTGCAACTCAATCCGATCGATGATGAACGATAGCCATGCAAAACCATCAGCTGCCCTTGAACAGAGCCAGCTGCCGTGTACATTTAGGACACAAGGGCCAACGTTTTGGACACAAGGGCTTGTGAATTGACGATTGTCTGTAGGGAAACGGAGTGACAGACAGCAGGAAAAAATCGATTAATTTCAATTAATAATCCTGCTGTAAAAGTAAAGTTACACTTTTTTAATTCTTAAGTCGGCAAAATAAAATTGTTTTGAAATATTCCAAAGCGCAGGGTTCCGGTCGTGCGACACCATCAGCACGCCCGCCTTCGCAACAAAGAGCGAACTTTCCACCACCTTCATAGTGCCTCAATCTTTTCTGACACATACAGACCTGTTGTGTTCAAGCAGGCAACAATCTCACCTCAATGAGCGCCTCAACGGCATGCATCTCCAGGTGGTTGGACAGCTCATGCAACAGCAGAGTCTGCTAATTCCCATGGAATGTGTGAAGCAACTGCCAAGAACAAGTATCTCACCTCAATGAGCGCTTCCACGGCATCGATGTCCAGGTGGTTGGACGATTCGTCCAGCCGCAGAAAAAGTTCACAGGCATCATGAGCTGATGCGTATTATTGTCATGTTTAAGTATCTCGAGGGTGGCCTCCTCGTATTCTCAAAACAATACCTGGATGAGCGCCTCCACAGCATCGATGTCCAGGTGGTTGGACGGCTCATCCAGCAGCAGGATGTGCGGCTTGGTCCACGTCACGCGCGCCAGCGCCACCCGCGATTTCTGCAGATGTGGTTTGCGGGCAAAGGTCAGATCCGGCATAAGCAACTTGATGTCCATGCAATCACGGCTGGATGTGCGGCTTGGTCCACATCATGCGCGCCAGCGCCACCCGAGATTTCTGCAGGAATTTACACATTCTATCCTGCAGACATAGATGATGATGTGACATTATTTAAACTCCAGCAAACATTGTCTGTGAAGCATATGCGGATTAGACCACGTGACGCGTGCCAGCGCCACTCACAATTTCTGCGATCACGGGTTGCGCTCCTTGAGAAGCACAGGCAAATTCGATCAAAAGTACAGAACAAAGTCCGTAAAGTGCGACCAGAGATCAGAGGCTTCCAGTGCCCTTCCTGCAGGGTCGGCAGCTGGAAATCGTGAAGCACACACCCAGGGGAGCCTCGCAGGCTGGGTTCAATCAAGGCCTCTGTAGTCTTGCCTGGGATGTCCTGCTGTCGGACAGGGTGTGCACCGCATTTGAGGCCTGCAGCCTTCGCTTAATTCATACTTAATTCAATGCTTCCTGCCTGTAGCCTTGGCAGGGCGGACCTGCACTGAGACGCGTCATGCGCCAGTCAGTGCGGCGAAGCACAGAGACCGAGCGGCAGACGGCAGTAACGCGCATGCAGCTTCCGTTGGAAGTTGTCGATGACTAATGCAGGCCCGATCTGCCAAACTGCCAAATCAAAAACACACCTGGCCTCCGGACAGCGTGTACATGGGCTGCATGCACAGCTCGCCGCCGATACCAAAGGAGCCCAGGTGCGCCCTGCAGAATGAACAGCAGCGTGAGGAGAAGACGGCTAGGACAGCACCTTGCGCTGGCTCAGTTTTGCCAGCTGGCCTCCCAAATGATGCAGGACAAGTCAAAAAAATGTGCAGCTGCACAGGTGGAGCACAGAGCATACTTTCGTGCCATGCCGCCCGACCGCTGTGCACAGGCGTTTCCGAAGACAGCAGCACGCAACCCCGCAGGTGTGGGAACGCAGCGCATCAGCGGCTGCAAAGGGCAGATCGAAAAGGAAGTGACACCATTACAACCTCGACCCCTGCCATGCACGCACCGAATGGGCTCGTCCTTGACTCCCGGAAAATAGCGCATCAGCGCCTGCAGCGGCGTCAGCGCCAGGTCCAGCCCGTCCACATGGTGTTGGCTGAACGTTGCCAGCCGCACCTATATTCATACAAGACGATGTTGGTTTCCGATACGACTTGGGAGTGCAATTTTCGGAAACAGCAGCACCAGGCCCAAACCATTCGCGTGGCGCTGGCTGGAAGTCGTCAGCGGCACCTGTGATTCAAAACAAGTAAACCTTTCACGAAAGGAAAGATGCAAATCTATTTCACATATAAAATTCCAAGGCTGCAGCAGCATCAGCGCCAGGTCCAGTCCGGCTGAACGTCGCCAGCCGCACCTGTTTTGTCAACAGGAGATGAAGTTCATTGCGTGATACTGCCGATTGCAAGAGAGATGTTTGGCGCCTGCTGCAGAGTGGGAGCCAGCTCCAAGTCCTGGCCGTTTACGTGGTGCTGGCTAATGTCGCCAGCTGCACCGGCTCCAGCATACTGCTGGCCCGGGTGAAAGCTTGCACAGCGATCTGATGCATGCATGTTCTAATCATTGACTTGCCGCGAGGTGGGCTTCGAGTTCTTGCCAACGGGAGCAGACCTTGACGTTCCAGGTTGAAGCAACCTGGTGAGCTGCAGCGTGGCGCCGCTGTCCCGCACATAACTAGCAGAAGGTCCTCATGTTTGCAAGATGGGAACCTTGCATACGAGCCTTACTGATACGAGCCTTGAATATTCCTACTTCGAAACAAAATGAACGGTGTCGTCACCACTCGCCTTGGCGTTGCAGGGGACTCCTTGGTCGGCTCCAGCGGTGCCGCTTTCCCCCGGAGGCTTGCACAGCGACCCCACGCATGCAAGTTCCCATCGTGCGCTCGTGATCTGCCAGCAGGAGCCCACCTTGGCGCTGCGGGTGATGTGGCCGTTGGTCGGCTCCAGCATGCCGCTGTCTGTCATAGAACTCGCAGAAGGTCCTCATGTGTGCAAGTTAGGAGCGTTAGTTGCTCAAGAATGGATTTGTCGCCGTCAACGCTCGCCTTGGCATTGCGGGTGATGTGGCCCTTGGTGGGCTGCAGCGTGCCGCCGATGAGGTTGAGCAACGTGGACTTGCCGATGCCTGCAGGGAGATATTGCATCTGGAGCTGCGGTGCACAGGGCCATGAATGAACACAATTGCCGCAACTGTGGCACAGGTAATGCGACATCAGATGCCCTCCTCTGTCCGAACGACACATCACATTGGTTTGTGTGGTCATGCACGTGCAGCATTCTCAAACTCAGCCGCACCATTGGGGCCGACCATGGCAAACCGGGAATCCATGTCGATGCCGAAGTTCAGTTCCCTGAAAAGTTCTGGGCCGCCCGGGTAGCCAAACCTGACATTGTTGAAGCCCAGAATAGGCGGCGCCACCGGATCTGGCTCCGGAAAACGGAACTGGTACTGGGGGTCCTCCTCGATGAACCTGCAACGCAGGATATTCTTTCAGATGGTGCCAAGCCTCTGAAAGTCTGGATCAGGCCTCACATGGGGTGTGCCCAATGCTGCGGCTCTGGGCAGCGGAACTGGTACTGCGGGTCCTCCTCAACGAACCTGCGTGTTTGCACACAAGGCAGAACTCATGAAAAGTAAGGACGGCTTGGACAGAAGCTGCGCACGAAATGATCCGGGTGATTTGCCCATGGTGAGGTGTTCGCATCCTTGCAGTGTGCCCTCGAAACATCTGACAGGCAGTGGTTGCAGGACATCTGCACCACCGGGACTGCCGCTGCAAGTCCAGCTTCGACCGCCAGTGCTGTGCCCGGACGCCGCTTTGTCCTGCACCTCTGCCCGGCTATGCAGGCGGACCTCCAAGCACGTTTCATATTATCAATCGGACGAAGCTCAGGATGCAGCAGAAGATCTCGTTCCAATTGATATGGATCAGCGCTTGACGCTCGATTGACCATAGCAATACGTCGTGCGCTCACCCCAAAACTGTCGAGAGGGTTTGCTGGTGGTGACTCAGCAATGCGCACTCACCCCAGGCCATCCAGTCTGTCGAACGCCTTGGTCCGCGAATGGACCGTGGCCGGAACTATGAGCGCAGCAAGTGGAAGCTGGCAATTGACTTCACAAAAGTGCAAAAAAGCGCAAAAGTGCAAAAAAGCGCAAAATTCCACCCGAGGTCCTCCAGGCGATTGAGGGCCTTGATGCGCGACTGCACCATGGACGCGCGCTTGGCGTTGAATCGGAACTTGTCGATGAACGCCTGTGGGTTTCAAAAGGCAAAGCACCTGAGGTTGGGCGCTTTGAAAAATATTGGACAAAAAGAGATGCACGCATACTTGGTGTTAATGTTGAACAGCAATTTGTTCATGACCGCCTGCGCCAGTTATCATGCATGTCTGGGCAGGCATAGAAGTGCAGACCTGGCGCAATTGTTCATTGCTGTGCCTGCACTGACTACGTCAGCGTTGCCTACAGAGTCACCTGGACGTGCTTGCGGTGCGCCTCCTGCGCCTCGATGCGGCTGCGCGCGTTGCGGAGCCGCTCCGCCGCGGTCTTCTCAAATGTTGCGTAGTTGCCTGCATCGGGAAGGAGCGTCATGACATCATCGTCCAGGGTTGAGCTGGAGGTTGAAACTGTGTCCCGGTGCTGCTGCACAAATAGCGCAGCCGCTCCGCCGCGGTCTCTGTCAGGAAGGTGAAGGAATCTGCCAGAGACGAGCCACAACTGCCAAGGGGCATGGTAGACACCGAACACCAAATATGTACGCCCCACAGTGCATGAATTGCGGCAGTGCCTAAGTGCGGTTCTTCCCAGCGAGGTTGCACTGCAGCTCAAGATCGGAGCAGCCACGCGGGGGAGGGCCACGGCGCGGGCAAGGTGCCAATGCACAGCAGTGAGAGTGCCCAGATTGCTGATGCACAGCAGGGTGCGTGCCTGCACACCTTTGTAGGCGGTGAGGTTGGGCGAGTGCAGGTGTATCCTGTAGTTGGTCATGAGATGCAAAGCATTGTGGCGCGGGATATATCCTGGACGACTCGCGCACCCTTGTAGGCGGTGAGCTTGCGCGAGTGCAGGTGTATCGTGTCGGTCGTCACCGCATTGAGGAACTCGCGCGCGTGACTTACCACCAGCAGCGTCTTCGGCCACTTCACCTGTTCAGCACATGTACAGAAGAAGCTATTCAGTAGCGTTTTCCGCCATTTCGCCTTTGAACAATGGCTTCACACACCTTTTACGTCACAGCGCAGACATGAGACAGCAGGGTGCAGGGACAGCAGATTGCGCTGGCCTACAAAATGTTGCCACTGGAGAAGAAGCTCACCAGGTAAAACCCTCCACGGCGTGCAGGTCCAGGTGGCTGCTCCATGCTTCGATAGGTGCACATTTCATAACGAAAAAACCTTTGAGCAGCATTCAGAGCATTAACTTATGCGCTCACCAGGTAATCCTCCAGCCACAGCACGGCGTGCAGGTCCAGGTGGTTGGTGGGCTCATCCAGCAGCAGCAGGTCCGGCTCTATGAACAGCGCCCTGCGGGTTGTAAAACAATACGGTTCAGAAAGGTCATCAGGGCGTAGTTCTCACCACCTATTTCAAGCTGGATGGTCGGCTCATCCAGCAGCAGCAGGTCCGGCCCTACGAACAGTGCCCTGCGGGGGAAAGTGCAGGAATCCAGAGCAAGCTCATATGGCATGAAATTGGTTGTCAATGGTCAAATCAAGGATCATTCGACTCGGCCAGTCCTCAATGTTTACAGGCGGCAGCAATGCGGCAAGGCAACCGTTCTGGCTGGTCTAGTGAGTTCTTCAAGCACCCTGTCGGCTGTCTACGCAGCCCTTCTTTTCTTCAAGTCCTCAATATTTACAGGCGGCAGCGGTACGGACGGTTCTCACTCTTTGCCTCCCTGTGCGCCCCACCTAGCCAGCGCGATGTGCATACGCCAGCCTCTGTACGTCTCCGGAGAAGGGCTTATCCGCGCGCAGCTGCGCCGCTTGCCATGTCACGATGTCCACTGATGCGTTCCAGCTTGTGAACTCACCTGGCCAGCGCGACGCGCATGCGCCAGCCTCCAGAGAACGTCTTTGTTGCCCGCAGCTGCGCCGGCGCGTCAAACGACAGGCCCGCCAGGATCGTGCTCGCGCGCGCCTCAGCGCCGTAGGCGTCAATCTCCTCCAGGCGTTTATACACCTGCAGGCCATGGGGGACTCTTTAGACTCGCTTGGGAACTGGTTATAACATGATGCCGGGCCCAGCCCAGAGACTGTGAACAGAGGACGTGTTGCGCTTTAGGGGTGTTTGTCAGTGTGAGCGCAGGCTGAAGGCGAGATTTTCATGACCTCTGGCAGCCGCATTGCCAAGTCGGGCACTGCACTGGGTTGCGCTGCGCCGTTCGTGGGCGGCTGCTTTGCCGCCAGAAAGAGTGCAAACTGAAGGCATTGTTCCTACTCGCAATCTTGTTGTATTCTGTTTGCACAGATTGCTCACCTCTGTCAGCTGCGCTGCCGAGTCGGGCACTGCGCTGGGTTGCGCCGCGGAGTTTGCAGGTGGCGGATTTATCGCCAGGAAGAGTGCAAGCTGAAGGCATTTTTTGCGGCGATCCTTGTTTTGTTTCTTTTGCAGAAACTGCTCACCTCTGTCAGTCGTGTTGCTGGGTCCGGCACTGCGCTGGGCTGCGCAGCGTTGTTCGCGGGCGGCGGATTTGCGATCGGCTTTGCTGAAGCCCCGCCATTCGCCGCCAGAGACTTGGCCTCTGGCGCTGCACCAGCTCCTGCTGCCTGCTGCTTGCCTGCTGCTGCAGCTGCTGCCGCCATGCCGCCGGCGGCCCCGTTCGCCGATGGGCCATTGCTGGCTGCCGACACCGCAACATTGGCGCTGCCCGCACGCACCAGGAGCTCCGCTTCCTCCTAGAAGCCAGAAGCAGATCAATAAGGATCCTGCAGTTTCCTGGCACTCGTTGCATGGTGCCGCGAAGTCGCCCCTGCTCGCGAGCGCCAGGAGCTCTGCTTCCTCCTGGAAGCGGGAAGCACATCGGTAAGGGTATCGTCGTTTCCTGGTATTCAGTTTGCACTGCGCCGCGGCTTCGCCGCTGCCCGCGAGCGTCAGGAGCTCCTCCTGGCAGCCGGAAATCGATCTTCATGTAAGCTTCATCTTGGAGCTTGCACAACCGCTGACTGTTTTGTACCTTGGAACATCCGCGACGAGGTCTATCGTGGCCTCAGTCGACCACCAAAAGCAGCCTGCATCTGCGACGTAGCTTGTCAGATTGACTGATGCGGCCAACGCCGCAAAGGAAAAAAACCTTTTCAGTTCTTGCAGTATGCACAACTTGAGCAGCGCGGAGCTCGTTGTAGTGCGGCACGGCATGAGATGTGTTTATGGAAGCTAAAACAACATCGTCTGTTGGACGTTTCAAGCACACCACGGGCACCGCGGAGCGCTCGATGTCGCGCTCCAGCACCGCATGGCCACACAGGCTGCGTCTGGATCGGGAGAATGCATCACCGTGCGGTATTTCTGCAATTCTCGTGTGGTGTACCTGTACCGCACCTTGAGCAGCGCGGAGCGCTCGCTGTCACAGTCCAGCACCGCCTGCAGCACCGAGCGGTCGTCGCCCACAATCTCCTGCTCCACATGCAGCACCTGCAGCACAGAATGCACAAGTAAACCATGGGTGAATCTAGTTGCATGCCACAGAGTGAAACGAGATTCCGCCTGCAGCACCGTCCGGTCGTCGCCCACGATCCTCTACAAACAGCGCCTGCCGAACAAAAGCACAAAAACATCAACAGCTTACAGCTTGCAACACCGTGACTCTCCATGAGAAAGTGTGCCATTGAGCGCCGCCTGCAGCACCAACCAGTCGTGTCCCACCATTTCCTCCCCTCCGTGCATCCCCTGCAGATGTGCAGCGGCAGAACATTGATTGCTCCACTTCATATCGACTCTATGCCCGCGGCAGAGAAGCGCCCCAGGCAGGCGCCAGACGGACATGGCGGCATTACGTCACAGCTCGTGTCTGCCAGATCATGGTGCATGGAAGCAAAGTCGGAACAAACCGCGTTTCTCGCCTGAGTGTTGTGCGGGATGCCCTTGATATGGTGCCCCGCCAAGGCCCGCAGTAGCGTCGTCTTGCCCGTGCCGTTGCGCCCCACCTGTGGTGGCAGTGATTCAGTGAGAAAGCAAGGCACATCACAGAGTGTACTGCAAAACAAACGAAAGGAAAGTCGTATGAACTTCCTGCCAGCGCCAGCAGCAGCGTCCTCTTGCTTGTGCCATTGCGCCCCACTCATGAAGACAGTGAACAAGCAGATTCCCTCAGCACGACATTGTGGACCTCAACAGTCGAGAATGCATTTCCAGTGCCTATCAGCGCCTGCTGCTGCATTGTCTTGCCCACGCCATTGCGCCCCACCTGCAGGTGAAAAAAACATCGCCTGTGGGAGTAGCCAAAGTCCTGCACACACTCCTGCCTCCTCACTCCAGCTGCTGCTCAGCTTGTAACGGGCAGCAGCTGAGATGCACAGGCAGCTGACACGCCCTGGAGTTGCGCTGCAAAGCAAAAAGTTTTGCATCTCTTGGAGCCTGGCACTCTGAACACCATCCAGGGCAACTCGGATTCCTTGCAAAGACCAGCAGGCGATAGCGGCGGCCCAAAGCGACCCCGATGGAGACGTCCCAGATGAGGTCGGGGCCGCCATGAAATACGCCATAGTATTTCAGATGCAGATCCCGATCAAGGAGATGCCGCATACGAGAATGAAGCAAAATCCAAAAAAACCCACCAGGCCATCACGTCGCCCAAAGGCCACCATGATCGATGCGTCCTCGATCAAACTGGGGCCATCACATCACAAGCTGGAAAACAGCTGCAAGTTGTTTTACACCCTGGGTAGCTGTTTCCAATACACGCACCAGGCCGTAGCGCCGCCCAAAGGCCATAATGATCGAGGCGTCCTCAATCAGATTCGGGCCGCCGTTGGACACGCTGAAATCTTCGAGGTGAAGATCGCGCACGCCGCCGGCGCCGACATTGCGCACGATGACGGGCTCTGCGCCCGCCACCGCCGACGCCGCTTGAGCCTGCGCAAACAGATTAGTTTCATTCAGACTACAGTTTGTAATCGCATCAGGTCATCACATGGTGTTCTAGATGAAGGTCGCGCACCCCCGCCTGCGCCCACATTGCGCAGGATGACAGCCGCTGAGGTGGCTTACGCATTATGGCAAAGGAAAGTGGTAGGTCGAGGCTGAGAGCACTTCCGTGACGGTCCTTCCAAAAAGCTACCGAAAATAGGCAGAGGTTGAGACGCTGCATTGCATGGAGGGGCAGCTGCAGCTAATTTTTGTTGTGTCAAAGGCTACCCGTTGACCTGGAACTTTGCAAAAGCGGTTCTTTGGGCGCGCTCCTCCTTCTCCTCTCGCGCGCGGATTTTCGCAAAGTCGCGTTCCGTCGCGACTGAGGGGTCCGCGGCGTCGGAGCCGAACTCGCTGAAGGGAGTCTGGATGAGGTGGCGGCCCTTCAGAATGTCGTCTGGGTGCACCCTGCGCTCCTCGGTCCCCCGCATTGTCACTGAGCCGCCTGAAGAAAGAATAGACTCCCTCGCTTTTGCATGGGACGATGAGATGTCTGGATGAGGTGTCGCCCTTTGAGCGCATCGTCTGGGTGAACCTCCCCCGCATTGTTACAGAGCCACTCACACCAGAGAATGCAACGTGTTTCTGTCTGAGCAGAGTTTCATTGAAATGTTTGTATGAGCTGGCGCCCTTTCAGCACGTCGGCTGGGGGCCACCTGCGCTCCCCTGGTCCCCCGCATTGCCACTGAGCCACCGGCACAAGAAGATCACATCTTGAATGAGGAAAAGCAACTCCGGGGAACGTGCCTCGGCCTTTGAGCATGTTGTTGGGGTGCGCGTTGCTGTGCTGCGTGCATTGTGAACGAGCCACCTGGAAATCCTGACTGTGTCGTGTTGTTTGTCGGTCTGGTCTCGCAAAGCTGTGTTGCTGTCATCTTAGATGAGAGGTGGCGGCTGGGATATCCTGGGCAACAGGATGCCGTAGGGACACTGGATTTCTGAGCCGGGGCTTTGCTCTGACTGAGCTCATGTTCGCGGCACAGAAGGCGTGTTGCAGCTGCATGTACCTTCGAGCGCTCTGAAGGCCTCCTTTGACGCCCCGCCGCCGCCCAGCCGCTGTGCCAGCTGCTGGCAGGCGGCCCGCGCCGCCGCGTCGTCAGGCACGCACCCTGCATCCACCTGCGGGCCACAGCGCATGTGCACAATCTCATGTGCACAATCTCATGTTGCCGCTTCCGACAGTTCACATATCTGATCTCTGTGCTGTGGTGTGCCAGACCACTGCGTGGCCGTCAAACGCACCATCATGGGACCGAAACTCTCACACGCCTCCTCGTGCTTACAACGATGGCATGTCAAATGTCCTCCAGGCAGCTGGTGACGTACTGCATTTGACACAGGTCAAACTTTGATCTGCAGAGATTTCACAAGACACACCATCATGGGGCCGAAGCTCTCGAACGCTTCCGCGCCGCCGTCTGACATGTCAAAGTCTTCGAGGCAGCTGGTGATGTACTCCAGGACCGTCGGGTCGCCACCAGCGCCCAGCACGTCGCGCACGGCGGCCTCGTTGTCCGCCGCGGCCATGGCGGCGGGTGCGCAGCGGCGCGGCTGCTGCTGCGGGGCTGCCTTTTGGGCAGGTTACGGCTCTATGTGTTGCCAGAAGGCGTGCTGATCGCTGCAGGTGGACTAGGTTCCGTACATGAACGCGAATCGGGATGTCAACTGCTGCGGAGCAGGACCCCTCAGTCCCTGGGACCAGTTCCGGTCTGTGTACGCTAAGCTTCCAAGGTGTCCAGCGCGCCAGAGACAGATCGCGAAACGATGCTGCTAGGAAGAGGTGTGAAATACGACATTGAACAATGCAAACATGCTCGCGAAACATTCTCTCAGACTGGTCAAAACTGTGGTGAATCACGTAATCTTGGAGGATTCCTGAGGGCTGAAAACCTCGTTGTGACTTCGCAAGCGTCGCCAGCGCGGCCCCGCTCGGCGAGCAGCCCCCGGCGACCGCGACACGCCAGCCAAACTGTCCAGCAGCCGCCAAGGAGCAGCTTCCGTGAGCCAGCGCCAGACGCGGCCTCGGTGCAGCCCGGCTCTCAGGTAGGGCACCCGCAATCTGAAGGCTCCCTCTGCTGTCCGAGATACAACAGCGACTCCGATGCCGCAGCCCGGCGCCACTGGCGCAAGGAGATGCTCTGCGTGCACCGTGTCAGTGCTCAGTGGCAGTGTGCCCTGCAAGGCCGCCCAATGCTCACGCTGACATAGCTTCGTTCGATTCCTGATGTGGTTCCGCTCAGCAAATCAATGTCTGGGCGCTGATGCGGAGGAGTGCAGCACGCTGGGTGCATTCAGGACATGCCGGGAAGCGTGATACAGCTTTCGCATGTTCCCAGCCAGCTGAAGCAGCCCTGGGTTGCCAATCGGATTGGAGCTGCTTGCTTGACCAGCATGCACGCCTCAATCTATAGGTTGTTTGTCGTCAATGCAACATGCTTCACCGCTGTTTGAAGCTGTAGTGTCATCGCCACTACGAATAGCTGGTAATCAGCTCTTGCATCTTTGCTGCAGACCAGCTGCACTTGATGCAAGCTGGCCTGCAACTTGCCAATACGTTGAAGCATGCCGAGGCTGCTTGCAACCATAATGGTGACATGCAGCTGAGGCTGCAGGTACCAGAATTGGAGCGGCATGCCCGCTGATTATACCAGACCACAGGCGCACCCGCTGATTCCGCCGCTGACGCGCGTCTCAATTTTGCTTGCAGGCCTAGAGAGGACGTAGTAGGAACGTAAGTGGGACCCGCCAGGATGTCTCACCAGGCGACAGGCGCGCGGTGAGTGGGTTGACCCCTCTATCAATCCCCGAGGTTGCTGCTGGTTTGTTCATCATGCGTGCATAATGTTGCCAGTGAGACTTCGCCTAACCATGTGTTGCAAGCAGCCACGTGTTTTCTGCATGTGTGTTTTCTTGTTTCACAGGCCAGGACGGCGCATGGTATCTTTGGGGAAAGTGACAGCACCCAAGCCCGTCAATCTGCCAAGCCAGAGGTGTGTGCTGACGTCGTGCTGCGGCTTGTTGCGTCTGCGCTTATGTGCCTGCCGACTGCGCTGCCACTGGCCCAGCTGCATTGCTGGAGGCTGAAAATGCGACTGTTGTGCTGCAGGCGCGAGAACAACGGATTTGACCCGAATGTTACGATTGTTCCCAAGTGAGTGCTTCTATCTGTTGTGTGGTCTGCTGGGCTTCCATGCTTCATTGCTTTCTCTCCGAGAGCCGACGACCTTCTGCCTGAAACGTGGAAAGCATCGCAGCTGCTCGCACCTGGTGCAAGCGGCTGCCGATGTCCGCACCAGCTGGCCTGGCGCGTCACCGTCCAAGGAGTAGCCTTCGTAAAGCTACACAAGCCGAGGTCATGGTTCACCCATTGCGCAGGGCTGTGGGTGGCTGGGGCGACCCGAATGCGGCGCAGCACGAGCTGCCGCCGCATGCCAATGGACCCTCCGCGATCGCTGCCGCCCCCTGGGCCGCCGCCGGCGCAGGCGCAGGCGGTACCTCGACCGCTCCCGGCGCGTGGGGCGCCGCCGCGATTCCGCCACCGCGCCGCACCGGCGCGCTCAAGCGCGACGAATTTCCGTCGCTGGCCGGCGAATCCGACGCTTCCAAGGCCGCTGCGGGGCAGCCGCCAGGCGGCGCGCCGCTGCCGCCGGACGACCGCCCGGGCTGGGATGCTGATGAGCGCAGCCTGCCGCCCGCGCCCGGTAAGCGTTGGTGTTGGCGCTGAAGCCGGCACACCGTGCAGCCCAGCCTCGTGATGCTAAATCTGGCAGACTTCGCGAGGAAGCACAACAGACTTAGCAGCCCGATCAGGCACCTGTGCAGCAAGCTTGCCGCTCATCATCGGAATGCTCATCTTGTCCCTCCTGCGCCACAGCGCACGCAGACCGTGGGCCATCGCCGCTGGTAGGCGGGCAGCCGCCGCCACCGCCGCCGCACAACTATGAGGCCGGCTACGGCCGCGGCGCGCCGCCCGCGGAGCCGCCGCACGGCGGGGTGCGCCCCGGGGGCGGCCCCATGCCTGGCGGCCCGCCGCCGCCGCAGCAGCAGCAGCAGCCCGAGCGCTGGGTCCCCAGCGGCGGCGACCGCTGGGGGCCGCGCGATGGGCCTGGCGGTGGCTACGAGCGCGGGCCTGCAGGCGACCATGGGCGCTACGACGACAGGTGGGCGTTGCGCGATTCAGCCGAAGCAGTAGGTTGCACTGCAAAGCTTTCGGGAGACTGTGTTTGGCACAAACATCTGGAGCACAACCAAGATGCTATTGCGGTGATACAATCCACTGTTGCCACAGTGGATACAATCCACTGTGGCAATTTTTGCCACCTTCTCCAGCCTAAGTGCCAAATCGCACATGCAGGTCTGCTGTCCAAATTTGTAGATTAGTCACCTTCAGGGCACATACTGTCTGAGCTTGCTCGGTCCCTTTGTGGATCAGCGCTTCAGGGCAAGAAGCCAGACGACTTGCATCATGCACAGCAAGGCTATACCGCTGTCAACCATGGTTGCAGGCTTCCTGTTGCGGATGCAGCATGTCAAACTTGGCTTGTGATCCCAGAAGTGATCGATGCCTCAGTGGGCATTTTCGGCTCATATCTGCCTAGTTCATGTCTTGCGATATGCACACCTCTTTCATGCTGTGTCTCACTTGTGTGCGTCAGGTACGGGCCACCGGGCCGGGACAGCGACCGGCGCGGCGACTACGACCGGCCGTCCTACCCCTACGACGGCCCGGGCGCCCCCCCTGGGGCGGAGCCCCCCTACGGCGGGCCGCCGCGCGGCGGGCCGCCCGGGCCGCCGCCCTACGGCGGCGAGTACGCCAACGGGGGCCCGCGGGGGCAGCCGCCCCCGCCGCCACCGCCGCGGGACGCAAACGACTTCAGCCGCGGGCCGCCGCCGGCAGACCGCCACCTGTACAACGCGCACGGCAACGAGCACGCGCGCACCAATGGCGGTGAGTTGCTGTCTCAAGGCAGGAGAGACCAAGGTGCTGTCTGGAAATCCAAGGTCACCCCCGGCGGGCAGGCACCTGTACAGCGCACTCGGCAACGAGCACGCGCATACCAAAGGCGGTAAGTGGTTGTTCTGCAGCATCTCAGTTCCTAGAATCAAGCCGACATTCAGGGTGTTAGGGCTGCCGCCGGCGGGTCGCCACCTATACAGCGCTCAGGGCAACGAGGATGCGCGCTAATGTTGGTGAGTTGGTTGACGAACAGAAAATAGAACACAAGCAATGGCAGTTTAGGGTTTAGCGCTGCCGCCAGCGGTTCGCCACCTGTACAGTGCGCACAGCATCGGCGGTGAATTCCCATTGAAAACAGAAGGAGAATCTCAAGGCGCAGTCCAGGGTTGTGGGGCCACAGCTGGTGGACAGGCTTCTCTACAATTCGCACGGCAACGAGCATGGGCACACCAATGGTTGGAGCTTCGACTCAATCTCTCGGATGCCTACCATCTGGCCACTCAAGGGGCCGCAGCCGACAGGCAACGGCATTGATGGCTCGTTTCCACACTGATGGCCCGTTTCCGCCTTGATCTTCGTGCCTATATCTGTTCTCCGCTGGTGCAGGCCCGCGGCAGCCGGACTACGCATGCGGGCGCTACTTGCAGGACGACCAGACTAGACCATGCCTGCCACTCAGTTTCGTGTCCAAAACCCTGACCGAGTTCAGATAGCTTATCATGCACACGAACGACTGCAGGTCCCGGCAGGCGGCCGGACTACTCGCGCGGGCGCTACTCGCAGGACGACCGCGACTGGACGACGCGCGCCAACGGCGTCGGCAGCGGCCACGGCCGGCAGGGCTCCCTGCCCCACCAGCGCTCGGGTGCGTGATGGCACATCTTCTCTGCATGGTGTATGCACTTTTGGCAGTGCATATGGGCTGCAGACCTGAAAAGCTGCACATGTGAGATTCTAACTGGGCTGTGCTGACTCATCCTGGCACATCATTGCTGACGTTATCTGCACCTGGCAGGCGGGCCGCGCTCGCGGCTGGACGACGGCGGCTCGCCGCGCAGCTCAGCCAGCGGCTCCACAATCCGCACCACCAAGGTGCGTCGCGTTCCAGCGCTCCACACCACCTTGCCATGCTGTTCAACTCTGGTTGTTTGCAAGGGCGCCTCGATGTGACAGCAAATCGCTGCGCAGCTCAGCCAAGGGCTCCACGATCCGCACCACCAAGGTGACCTGTTTTCCAGCTTTACAAGCAGTACTGGCTGTTATCAGGGTACCCGATAGACCTGCGCAAGCGTGCGCTGCTCACTGTGCATGCACTGTGCGTCTATCGTGCCCTGTGTCTATCTGTCTTGTTTGGGCATCGCTGGTTGGCACATTAGGCATTGCTGCTTGGCGCACAAGCCTGGCTTTCGTGTCCTTTTCCTGCCTGTTGCACCTGGAATCGGATGCGTCTGTCACCTGAAACCCCTCGGAACTTCCAGATCAAGCGTCTGCTGTGTGGTTTGTGCAGGCCACGGTAGGCACTGCGTCCTACGCAGCGGCCAGCGACCTGGGCTCCGTCGTGGAGCTGGAGCTGGACTCGCGGCCGTCCGAGGTGCGCAAACTTCTGGAAAAGCATTCTGACAATGTTGCCTCTTCGATGCTCCTGCTTGGGCCAGGTCTGCGGGACCTCGTTGTGGTGCTGAGGTGATGCGTGCACTCAGGTAGTCTGAGGCCCGTGCACAGCCTGATGTATGTCCCACTGTGTCACTGCTCCTTCCTGAAGCCGTTGTTCTGCACTAATGCAGGCCGAGCGGCGCCTGTCGGAGGTGTCCCGCCGCTCCGAGCCGCACACTGGCAGCAGCGGGCCGCCGACGGATGCGTCACCACCGTCGCTTCTTTCGCAGGAGCTGGGCCAGCACCCCGCGCACCAGCAGCAGCCCGCTGGCGCAGCCGTTCACCACACAGCGCAGGAGCAGCAGGGCCCTCCCCACGGGGGCCCGCAGCCTGTCGGCCACGGACCCGGAAGCCACGGCCCCGGCAGCAAGCCGTCGCGACCGCGCGGCGGCGAGCGTGAGCGGGAGCGGCGGGCCCGCAAGGCTGCTGCGGCTACCGCGGCCGCCGCTGCCGGCGAGACGCACGCTGATGGCGCACCTGGCATTGCCGGCGGGCACAGCGACAAGCCGGTGCCGCCCAAGGTCCTCAAGCGCGATGGTGGCCCGGCGCCGGAGGGCGGCGCGGGGCATGTTGTGCAGCACAGTAAGCCGGCCGCGCAGCCCCAGCAGCCCCAGCATCAGGCAGGCCACCCCCCGCCGCAGCTGCAGCAGCAGCAGCAGCATGCGCCACAGCAGCGGGCCGAGCAGCTCCCGCAGCAGGGCCGTGGCAAGCCGGGGGCGCTGCATGTGCAGCCGCCGCAGCCGCAGCAGTCCCTGCAGCAGCTGCTGCCGGCCGCGGCACCGTCGCCGCCGCCGACCGCCGCCCTGCAGGCGCCCAGTCAGCCGCAGCAGCAGCTGCCGCCGCCGCCGCAGCAGCAGCAGCAGCACCGTCAGGCGCTGCCGACGCAGGACCATCGGCAGCAGCAGCCGCAGCAGCAGCGGCCCGGCCCGCCACAGCAAGCGTCAGGACATGCTCCCCAGCAGCAGCAGCACCCGCTGCAGCAGCAGCAGCTCATCCACCAGCAGTATGCTGTGCAAGTGAGCTCTTGTGGACATTCGGAAATCGTGTCTGGTTTACGCCTACAGCGCACAACCTGTACCTGACAACTGGCGTGCCAGCATTCGCTTTGCCTGCGGCATTTTCAGTGCGTTCGTTTCTCTGGTAAGCGATCAATGGCAATTCGCTGATACAAGAAGTGCCGACCATTCCCATGCCTCCATGCAGATGGCTACGCAGATTGCGGCGTCCAACGGGCCGCCGCCGCCGCAGCTGAGCCTTGGCGGCAGCCTGCCACTGCCGCAGCAGCCGCTGCCGGTCGGCCACTTCGGCGCGCCCGGCGCACCGCCTCTGCAGCTGCAGGACGCGCAGCAGCAGTCGAGGCAGCTGCGGCAGCAGCAGCCGTCGCAGCCGCCGCAGCAGCATGGCCAGGGTCTGCCGCAAGCGAACCAGTTCATGCATCAGATGCAGGTCTGTGCCTCGTTGGCAGCATGCTCCCCTGGCGTGCACCACACTGCTACAAGATTAACGGTCTGTATACTCTCTGCTCGAGCCAGGTTTGAGTATATCATCACATGGGCAGCTGCACTGTGCTGCAGCCTCCTGAATCACAAGTCAAATTCTGACAATTCCATGTTACCCAAGTCAGGTAGATGGCCTGACCTTCACATCGACCTTCGACATACATATATGCGTTGCAGATGCGGTTCCATCCGCACGACTTTGCCGGCCAGCAGCAGGTGCCACTTCAGCAGCAGCAGCAGCAGCAGCAGCAGCAGCAGCAGCAGCAGCAGCAGCCGCAGGTGTCGCTCGGTGCGCCCGCTAATTTCGGCGGAGGCCCACCGGGGGCGCTCCCACTCAGCGCGCCGCCGCAGCAGCAGGCGCCGCCGCCGCAGCAGCCGCTCATGACCTTCGGCCAGGGCCCGCCCATTAAGGTACTGCAGAAGCCTTCTCTGCTCGCCACTTTGGCCAGAATGGGTCTGACCATCGTCTGTGGGCATGTCTGTACGTCACGCACTGCAGATGCATGCTCGGTCTCACTGGATTCGGAGCTGCTTCTGCACTCAACACCATCAGCAGAGTTGCTGTATCCGTACATCACAGACGTACATCCATACACCAGCTGCGGTCGGAAGGTCGTTTGCAGTTGCAGTGCCTGGCATCGCTTCGAAATGCTCTTGCACACACCTTTGTGAACCTGCCTGAGCATTGCTTTGTCATCGCGCCGCAGCCGGTGCAGGCAGGCGTCGCACAGCTGCACCTGCAGCAGCCGGTGCCGGGCTTGTCGCCCCAAAACCCTGGCGCGCCGCCGCCGCCGCAGCAGCCGCCGCAGCAGCAGGGCCGGCAACAGTCGGCGGGCGGCGCGCCTGCGGGCGTCACGGCGGGCGGGCAGGCGATGACGCCCGAGGAGCAGGGCCAGTTCATGCGGCGCAAGGCTGCAGAGAAGGCCGCTGATATGCGGCGCAGCGAGGTGCTTCTTCTCGAAACTCGTCATGTCATTTATCACATTGATGTCGTTGGAAAGGGCCACTTCATGCGGAGAAGGCCGCGTGGCAGGCCGCCGAGATGCGGCGCAACGAGGTTCGGTCCCACCAAGTGCATATGATACTGTGTGGGTTTTGTTCTGCACGTATTGCGGGCTGGAATGCAGCCCCAGAATGCTGCACCAGAGTTGCTACACGCTGTGAATGGCAGGGGAGCACAAGGACTCGCTCCCTTGAGGAGAAGGCGTCAGTCAGAATAACATGTAACAATGCAACTCATCGAGTTGCAACCAATCGAGAGGCTGCTCCTCACAGCAGTAAAGAGGCTGCACCTCAAGCTCCGTACTTGCAGTAGCAACACGCTTGACACATGCGCAGATCCCTCTGTATATATTCTGTCCTGCAGGCTGCCGGCCGGGATGCGGGGGCGCATGGCCCCGGCGGCCAGGGGGATGGTCCTGGCGTGGCGTCTGGGCAGCAGCTGCAGCAGCAGGGCGGCCAGCAGCAGCAGGGCGGACGGCCCTCCGGCGCTGGGGGGCGCTCCTCCGGCGAGTCTGGAGGAGGCCGCGGCGGCCGCGGTGGCAGGGAGGGTCGCGACCGGGGTCCGAGGTGAGCATCCTCATTGCATCGGCAGCGCACAGACTGCTGGCTGCACAAATCAATACTTGTGCACTGTGGACCTGGAGGTTGCTCAGTAAGGCATGCACAGCTCTGTTGCATCCGACACAGTGTTGCATCTTGGCGCTGGCGAGTGCGCATTGCAACCCCGCAGCATGCAGAGCCTCGGTCAGGATATTCCTGGCCCAAGTCGTCCCTATCCATACTCCGAAAACTTTAAGTATTTCATCAAATTGCAGGGGGCGCGGCGGCCGAGGAGACAGCCAGGGGCCGCTCGACCGTCCGCCATCTGGCGGGCCTCCGGGCAGCCAGCAGCAGCAGCGGGCGCTGCAGCAGCAGGGGCAGAACCCGCGGCAGCCTGGCCAGGGTCAGGGGCAGCAGCAGCAGGCCGCCCCCGGGCGCACGCTGCCGCTACCGCCGCCGGGCCAGCGGGGCGAGCCTGGCGCCACTCAGCAGGTGCGCCGTCTGGCTGCTGTGAGCGTATTGAGTGCACAACAGTGCAGCCGCTGCATCAAAGCAGTGCACATGGATCCTGGCATATGGGTATGTACTCTGGCATATGGTTCCTCACTCGTGGCAGCTGCAACTTTGTAGACACAAGCAGTGAACACGCGCATCATTTCGTCATCAAATTGTCACAACGTCAGTGGTTCCCGCTGCAGGGTGAGGAGGCGCGGCGGGAGCAGGGCCCCCGCAAGGAGCGGCGCGAGCGCGGCGGTCGCCGTGGCGGCGGCCGCGGCCATGGCGACCGCACAGGCTCCCCTGATGCGCCGCCAGGTGGGAGTATGGTCATGGTGACGTAAAGGAGATCTGCTGAAAGAGATCACCTCTGGTCGAACACTCTGACAGTGTGCCCATATAGCATCATGGAAAGCTTGTGCACAGGCCTGAGATCCAGTCGCGGCGTGAGCTCCAGTGGCGCCACGGTGCTGCGGTGAGCTATCCATGATTTTGGCACAGCGCCTTGCCTGACGGTTAAAGATTGCCCCTGCAGGCGCCATCAATGCGCCCAGCGCTGCCAACGGGCCGCCCGGCGGCGCCGCTGCGGCCGGCGGAGGCGCCGACCGCAGCCACTCGCGCCCCCGCGGCGAGCGTCCACTGTACCAGCCACCGCCCCCAGGCAACCCTGGCGCCGACAGCAAGCCCGCGAAGGCCGGGCCCGCGGTTGCGGGCGGCGCAGGTGGCGGTGCGGTCGGCCAGACTGGCAGCGGTCCTGCAGAGGGTGCCAGCGGGGACGGCGGCGGCCGCGGCGGAGGCCGCGGGGACGGTGAGTTCCGTGCTCGCAGCAGCCGGGGCCGCGGCGGCCGCGGGCGCGGCGGCAGGGATGGTGCCGGCGAGGGCGGCCACGGCGAGGGCCGTGGCAGGGGCCGTGGCGAGGCTCGTGTCGAGGGCCGGCCAGGTGAGCAAGCAAATCAACTGAGGCAAGTAGGTTGCATTGTCTGGCTTGTCAGTGAGCAACACCAATCTCTCCTGCCACCATCATATAGCCCTAACGGGGCTGCGGTGAAGGTGGCGCTCGAGAGCTTGCCGCGGCAGGTGCAGCAGGACACATGGACCTGCCAGATGAGTGTGTCGTCGACGGCCCCACGTGTGTGAACAATGACGCCATGCAGAGGCTGCGGTCTGTACACGTTGCATTGCAATTGCTGTCAAGAGTGACGGACATCTTGTGAGCCACGCCGGAGGGGCTCCAGGGGCAGCAATTTGGCCGGTGTCTGTTCTCCGGCGTCTCTGAAGCGGGAGTACAGTCCTGTGCACACTATCCAATTCGTTCTTATGGCTACTTCCAGGCAGCCACGCCGGAGGGGCTCAAGGGCACCGTGTTCTCTAGCCGCCCGGCTGGCGTCTGCAGGCCCTGGCTCCCATCTTATCCTCCCTTGCACCCTTGCACATCCTCTAATTTTCCTTGGAATTGTTTTCCTGCAGCCACGCCGGAGGGGCTCAAGGGCACCGTGTTCTCCAGCAACCCGGCGGGCGTCAACGCTGCGGCGGGCGCTGCAGCTGTCGTGTCCGGCGCGGCCACAGCGGCCGCCGAGGCCGCCAACGGTCGGCCTGACGGCGGAGAGCGCAGGCCCCGTTCCGAGCGCCGCAGGTGCGGCTTGTTTGTGGCCATGCTGCGATCCCAGTAAGCCCATTCCAGTACGACGCTTTCTGCCCCGTAGGACGGCACCTTTGCATGCACATGGGGAGGTCCAATCTGTTCTCACCACAGCCCTGACAGGGGGGACCTGCAGCACTATCCAGTTCCTGACCACTGTCCGCAAGTCTGGGATGTCAGGACAACCCGCTGAAGCTGTTGGATTCATCGTCTCTGCAGCAGCGGTCGTGGAGGCAGGGGATCTGGCCACGGCGGGCGCGGCGGGGAGGGCGCCGCAAAGGGCGGCGCGCCACAGGAGGGCGGCGGCGGTGGCGGCGCACAGCCGGCAGCGCCCAGGCCCGCGCCGGCGGCGGCGCCACCCGCGGTTGCGGCATGAGACAGCACAGTTGCGACGCCTCTAGTCTCGGGGGGGGGGGGGGGGGGGGGGCCCCCCGGGGGCGGGGCGC
>JAABUL010001384.1_pt1 | contig 46550 bp, 37 predicted proteins | sample 5559151 | NCBI WGS metagenome assembly JAABUL01 (sample SAMN10711876, study PRJNA513368) | rock metagenome | isolation source: Antarctica rocks | place: Antarctica: Victoria Land, Pudding Butte sud
CGTGCTCATAGGCGTCCACCACCTGCGCATGTAGGCTCTCTGTCTCCATATCCTTATAGTGCGGAAACGGCATGCCTTTGTCAACTACCGGCATCATCCTACCCGGAGGGACCTAGGTAGTTACGGGCAGTCGCATATTAACCGGCGAGGACTTTGAGCAGATAGGGGAGATCCCAGCCGGTCTGGCCGTGGGGCGTCGTCACGCGCGCCTACCCACCGGGCGCCGCGCGGTCGATGAAGACCTTGTATGAGTCGGCGCCGTTCCGCCCGTATGCGTTATCGTCAGTGCCAGCAGTGCAATCGCGCGGCGCTTCCAGTCTACCTCCACGATGCGATCGGCTGTGCTTGGTCGGATGTACTATTCGGCCAGGACACCTATTCTCTCGTCCCTATACACCGCCCAGGTGCGTCACGACGGCTGCTGGTATACATTTTGTCCTGGCCAGCGACTCGCATGCGAACGAATATGGCACAACTACTTCACGGACCGCTGGGACGACGAACCGTCCGCAGGTCGGCGTGTATTTCGTCACTATGTTCGCGTCCCTATGTCGTCTATCGCCCCGGCAATTATCAGGTGGATGCGGCCCGTGAGCGAGCCGGCACGGGCACCAGCAGCACCGGACACGACGCGCCCTGCAGCAACGTTTCCGCCACGCGATCGGAGAAGAGGCGGCCAAGCCCGCTCCGCGCGGGGTCGGCCATGACCACGAGGTCATCATAGTGACAGCGTACATACCCCGCGAGCTCATTGGCCAGCATCCCTTCGAGTTGCGCCGTCACCACGGATAACCCCTGAGCGCGTAACACCTCGGCAAGCCGGTCGAGCTCGCGTTGACCCTCCTGGCGCTCCCGCTCTACCGTCCGCTCGGGATCAGTGTACGATCCCGGCAGGACGGGGACGGGTGGGTAAACGGGCGGCGCGACGACCTGGGCAAGCGTCACCAGAGCGTTGAAGCGGGCAGCCAGCGCCGTTACATGCGTGAGCACCTGCTCGGACACGGACGCACCATCAAGCGGGACAAGAATGCGGTCATACATGGCTCTCTCCCTCCTGCTATATCCCTGCGCTCCATCAGCGCCCTATGACTCTCGTATGCAGTATGCCTCTCACGCTGGCGACATGCTCTGCGCGCCCGCGCCCCGCATCGCCGACGGCTGCTCACCAGGAGCGCGAAGCCCTCCACGAACGAGGGACGCTCGCCGCGCTTCGAGGGGTCGCCCACGCTCCCCGGCTGGTTGTGCTGGCCCAGGATGTTGCCCGCCGCGCGCGAGAACTCCTCGTGGTGGCCGCTCTCCATGGTGAAGCGCGGTGTTTCCTGGATCTGGCGGCGCAGATAGAAGACGGCGAGGCCGGGGATGGCGCCAAACCCGAGCACGAGACGCCAGGCCAGGTCGTGCGAGACGCCGCTGACCAGCAGGCCGGCGGCAATGAGGGGGCCGACGATGAGCCCAGCCGCCTGCGCCGCGAAAACCAGCGAGACCATCAGGCCGCGCGACGAGCGGCCGGCGTACTCACTCATGATGGTCGAACTGACCGGATAGTCGCCGCCGATGCCGATGCCCAGGATGAAACGGAAGGCGATCAGCCACCAGATGTTGGGCGAGAACGCGCAGGCGATGGCGGCGGCGGCCAGGATCAGCACCTCATACCCGTAGACGCGCTTGCGGCCCAATAGGTCGGCGATGCGTCCGAAGACGATGGCGCCGATGGCCGTGGAGAGCAGGGCCAGCGCGCTGACCAGCGAGGACTCAAAGCTCGACGGATGCTACTCCGGCTTGATCAGCGCGAGGGCCACGCCGATGATGAACAGGTCGTAGGCGTCAGTGAAGAAGCCCATGCTGGACACGAACATGATTTTCCTGTGAAAGCCCGTTATCCTGGAGTCATCTAACTGCTTGAGGATGTCTTGGTTGCCCGAGGTCGCGGCGCTCATGACGATCTCTCCTTACCTCTACCTCCCCGCTACAGATAGCGGGGCACGCGACAGCGTTCCGCCCTCTACAACAATTTGGACGAGAACGCTATGTGTTTGTCCCACTACATCGCTGGGCAGGCGCCGTTCCAGAGAACCGCCCCAGCGTTAAGAAAAGGTTAAATGGTTGTTAAATCGAGGTAAAATCTTTACTGACCGGGGCGCCTGCCACCAACACAACCGCCCCCGGTTGCCGATAGGCGGTTGTGTTGGTGGCAGGCGCCCCGGTCAGTGGGGCTGGCTCACGATGGGCGCTAACGGTATCCCGGCGGGACCCCTACTTCTTCCCGAAAGGGGCGTTGTCGAATCCCGAGCGGCCATCATCGAACAGGCGCGCCATGGGCGTGACGTTGGCCGTATCGCAGGTGTAGCGCAGGCAGCCAAGCCGGAACACTCCCTGGATCGTCTGCAGGAGCGAGTAGTGGTTGTACGGCGTCGTGTCCTGCACGCCATGCGGTCCGTGGTTGGCGATGACGATCGTCGCCACGCGGCCACCGCCCGGATTGGCGTCGCAGCACCCCAGGTTCGTCGGGGAGAAGTCGTCCTCATCCCAGGTCACGACGATGGCGTTGTGGCCGGAGCGCCACGCGGGCGAGCGCATGATGCCCGAAACCAGCGCGGAGACCGTCTGGTCCCCCGTTTTGATCAACGCCGTGTCGTCGCCCGCGCACGACCCGGTCCCGTGCATGTCGTGGCATTGGTCGGGGACGATGTAGCTCAGATTCGGGGCACGGCCGCTGGTCAGGTCGACCACGAGCTGCGACCATGGCACGATCTTGCGCAACTCCGCCCTACTCCCCTGGATGCGCGCGAAGTTCAGGAAGGGGTTATGCTTGGAGGCATAGAGGGCGTTGCTCGCGCTGGGGTAGGTCGTCCCCAGGTAGCCCGCCGACGGCAGCGACTGCTGGTAGGTCTTCCAGGTCAGCCCTTTGGCCTCTAGCTGGCTCGCCACGCTGGGGTCGGCGAGCGTGTGCGTGTAGTAGGGCGCATCGTCCTGGATGCCGAAGTAGCTGCCGCCGATACTCGCCACGTAGTTCGGCTCGCTCGGGTGCGTCACGCCGTCGTAGTTCGTGGCCAGCGCATATCGCCGCGCCAGGGCGTTGATCCGTGGCGCGTTGCTATTCCCAATAATCTGTTCGTAGCTATGGTTCTCCATCATGATGATGAAGACGTGCTGGTAGCGCGGTAACGGCTTATGACCGCCACCCGTCGTCGCCATCGGCGTGCTCGTCGCCGTTGCCGTCGCGCTGCTGCCTACCGTAGCTGTCGCCGTCGGCGTGCCGGTCGCGGTGGACGTGGCGCTGCTCGCCGCCGTCGGCGTGCCGGTCGCGGCGGCCGTTGGCGTCGCGGTCTCCGTCCCGGTCGGCTGCGCGGTCGCGGTAGCCGTCGCGCTGCCGCCTGTGCCGCTCGTGCCGCTCGTGCCGCTGGAGCCCGCATTCTGGGCCAGGACGATAACCGCGCCGAGCAACCCGTTCCCCTGGCTCACCAGGTCCTGCTCCTTCCCGGCGTCGACCGGCGTGTTACTGAAGGCGGCAGCGTCCAGCGCCGTCGACATTCGCGCGGTGAGCGTATCGCGTTGAGCGCCGATCGCGTTGAGTTGGCTGTCAAGGGTGGTATAGGTCGAATCGTCGGCAGCGCTCCCGCTCTCCAGCGCGGCCGTCGAGATGTGCAAGCTGGCGAGGCCGAGCGCCGCGACGGGGGCGTTGATTTGCTTGTAAACTTGCGCCAGACTGATATAGCCGTCACGGTTTGCCTGCAGCGCCGCGGGGAGCGCCGCGGGGTCCAGATCCTCGGCCAAGACGCGCCCATCGTGGCTGTAGTCGTCCGTCAGGCCAAGCAGCGCCAGCATCGTGGGGCGGATATCGGTGTGGTCCGACCAGGTGCTGCTGTCGACGCCGTTGTGCTGGACACCGGGGCCGGCGAGACCCAGCCACGTCGTGCTGATGTCGGGTTGCACATTCCCGTGCAGCCAAGCATAGGAGCGGCTCTGCGTCACGCACAGCGACGTATCGCTGGGCGCACTGTTGTAGGCGTAGCCGCACCCGCCGGTCACATAGTAGTCGGGACGGGCGAACAGCACGAAGGTCGGCGTCCGGGCGGGATCGGCTGTGACCATATGGAGGAGTTTCAGCTCGGTCGGGCCGGCCAGGTACTGCGTGAGCTTGCCGGCTTTATGTGAGATCGGGTTGGTCAGCGTCAAGGCGCCGGTCGCGCGCTCGACAGCCCGCGCGCTTGGATCGGTGGGGGCGGGCTGTCCATTAAGGTAGACCCCAGGCGCGGTGTCGTTCCCAGCCGTAAATGAGGGCGACGTGACCTGCTGCTCCTGCGCCAGCGCACCGTCCAGGCCCACGGCGACTTCACCGAAGGGGGAGGACGCGTAGGTGCAGTAGGCGCTTGGCGTCACCACCGGCGGATTCTGTGAGGTGTCGATCGTCGCGCCGGTGCAGCCCGGATTGTCGGGCGCCCCGGATGTGAAGTGGTCGCCTTCGTCGGCGGTGAACACGAACAGGGTATTGCTCTTGTCGATCCCGTCGTGGGCCAACCGCTGGAAGAAGGCGCCGAAAGCGTCGTCGTACGCTTTGAGCTGCGCCACGTAGCCCTGCTCGCCGGGACCATAGGCGGAGTGGCCGCTGGCCGGCTCTGGGTGCTGATCGTGCGCATCGGCGATATAGGCGTAGGTCACGGGGACGCCGTGCTCCTGCATCGCGGCTACGTACCCGAGCGATTGCGCCGCGGTCGGGTCAAAGCCGGGGAAGCCGGCCGTGCCGGTCGCGGAGTTCGTGATCGGGTTGCCGGCGGTATCGGTCACCGTCACGCCGCCGTCGGCGGTAAGTTGCGGCGCGACGTATTTGTTGCCGTAGAGGGCGTTGAAGCCGCTGTAGCCGCCCGGCTCGTCGGGCAGCACGTCGGGCTTGCCATTATTGGCGTTCGAGCACATGGCGCCAGCGGCGCTGTCAGCCTGGCTACAGTGGACCGCGATGCCCACGAAGTCGGCGAAACGGTTGCGCGAACCCTCCTGCGCCTCAGGCGAGGTGGGGCCAAAGACGGTGGCGATGTCGTTCGCGCCGTACGGACTGTTGACGTTGGCGTTCTCCAACTCCATGTTCGCCATCGCGACGGCGCCGACGTTGCAGCCGGCACGGGTGTAAGGAACCCACGGCGCCGGGGCGTTCGTCCCCGAGACCGCACTCGTGCTGGGGGGGGCGCTCAGCATGTTGTAGGTACCGTTCCCGATCGTGTCGGTCCAGTAGGTAAAGGCGGTGGTGTAGGACCGTGGCGACCCGGCGTTGTTGTAATACTGATAGCTGTTCTGTCCGATCGCCACGCCGTGACGATCGGGGTAGACGCCGGTCAGCGCGGTCAGGATGTCTTCGGAGGTGTGCGAGATCAGCGGCGTATGGTGGTTCGTCAGCAGCGTGCCGTTGGTCTTGATGAAGCTGAGCAGGTGCGGCATCTGCTCCAGGTCGGACGGCACGTTGAGGTTGTCGCGCGTGAAATGGGTATTGTCGAACTGGATATCGATCACATGCTTGATGGTCCCGCCCGCTGCGTTGAGCTGGCAGGCGCTGGCGGTCGTGACCGCCTGGACGGCGGTCGGCGCCTGGGACGTGATCCCGCTGGCGATGCCTAGCGGCGCGATGAGCAGCGCCATCGTGACGGCGCGGCGACTGAGCAGGTGTCGATCCAGCCTGGGTTGCCCGTCCATATCTCTCTTACTCCTCATTCGTCATAGTCTGCCAGAGTATCCACCACTCGTAGCGGTGGGTGATAGGGTGAGACGCCCCGTTCTCACCCTCCCTACCACTCACCAATATGATCAGCGTTAAGAGGCGTTTAAGGGCATGTTAAGGTTGGGTTAAACGTCCCTCGCTGCCGAATCAGGCGCGCCGGCGCATCAGTCAGGGTCGCCTTGTCCACGGACGGCGCTCGGCGCGTTGAGGTCGGGATAGGGCGTCTCCACCCCGCGTACCGCGTGCCACAGGATGCGGTTGAGCGTGCTCGCGGGCGCACGATCCTCTTTGGCGAAGTCCATCCGCGCTGACTCCAACGCACCGTAGGAACTGAGCGTGTTGGCCTGCGTGAGCGCCACGGTCGACGAGATCGTGCTATACGTCGACGTGTCCGGCGTGCTCGTGAACGAGCGCCACATAGGGGTCGCGTTGGCGTCGAACTGCGAGAGCGGCTGTAGGCCCACGATCAACTCCATTGTACGGATCATGGCCGCCGTGTCGTAGAGGGTGTGGTCGACGAAGCGGTTGTCATGCGACGTGTACGGACTGATCACCAGCGACTCGGTGCGATGCGCGTCGACGTGGTCGGCCCCGTTCTGCGCGTCGTCCTCGGTGACGAAGATGGCCGTGCTGCCCCACAAGGGGCTGTGGCTGACCAGATCGACCACTTGCCCCACGGCGGCGTCGTTCTGGGCCGCGAACGCCTGCGGGGTCGGGAAGCCTGGGGCGGTCCCTTCCGTATGGTCGTTGGGCAGACGCAGGATCGTCAAGGCGGGCAGCGAGGGGCTGGCGCCGCCAAGCCCATTGTCACGCGCCCACTCGGCGACGCGGTCGAGGTCGCTGTAGCGCAGGTCGAAGCTACGGAACTTGGGGTCAATGTGACCGACCAGAGCGGGCGTGGTGGCCGTCGTGACCGTCGTGGGTCCGAAGCATAGCACATCGCCGGCCGGGAGCGTCCGTCCAACGTACGAGGTCGCGACCGGGCCCGCGCAGGGCGCGCCAGCCGTCTGCGTGACGACCGTCGAGGCGGGGCTATTGTTGTTGAACTCGCCGTAGTCGCGGTAGCTGACGCCGGCGCGGGCCGCGGCGTCCCACAGATAGCCGCCGGGCGCGAGGTTAATACTGCTGCCGCCCTCGAAGTCGTAGCCGCGGTTGCGACCGAGACCCGGCGAGTAGTCCTGCGGCCACATCTTCTCGTTGTAGTCGCTGGCGTTGGCCGCGTTGATCCAGTTGTGCCCATCGGCGCTGACCTCGGCGTCGGCGTAGAAGTTGTCGAGCAGGCCGAAGCGCGCGGCCAGAGCGTGCAGGTTGGGCGTATTCAACCGCGGGAAGAGGGTCAGCGAGGGGTCGCTGTCGCCGATCGGCTGGTCGCCGAAGACCTGGTCGTAGGTGCGGTTCTCTTTGACGATGTAGATAACGTGCTTGATCGGCGATGTCCCCGCTGGCTCGCCCGTCGTGGGAATAGGGTTACCGGCGTCGCGATCGTCAGTGGAGGTGTTATTCTCGCGGTTGTTCGTCGCCACCTCGCCGCTGTAGACGCGCAGGCGTCCCATACCGGGCACGGGGACGGTCGAGAGCGTGCCCACGATCATGCTGCCAGTATACTTGTCGAAGGTACAGGTGCAGTAGCCGTCGTTGTAGCCGGTGACGGCGTCGACGATGGGCGCGTTGCGGCGCGTCGGGTTCGGGTAGAGGTCGTTGCCCTTGGGACCGTTCGGCCCGGCGCCGAAGCCCTTACCATTGGTCACATAGATATTGCGCCCGTCGATACTGGACACAACCGACGTGGGATACCAGGCCGTGGGGATACGTCCGATGCGCCCTTTAGGAACCTTGGCGCCGCGCAGCGCGAAGACGGCCACGGCGTCGTCGCCCGCGTTAGCCACGTAGAGGCGCGACCCATCGGGACTGACGGAGAGGCCTTGCGGGCTGCTGCTGAGGGGCGCGCCGGGATACGGCGCGTCGGAGAGGCGGCCGATCAGGCGCGGCGTCGACCCACGCGTGTCGATGACGGCGATTTTGTCGCTATTGGAGAGCGAGACGAACAGGAGCCCATCGGGCGAGAGCGCCATGGCCGAGGGATGGCTCGTCGCCGTCCCCACCGTATTGGACAGGCCGACCGTGACCGTCGCGGCGACGGTCCGGCTCGCCGTATTGACAACCGAGACCGTGTTGTCACCCCAGTTGGAGACGTACACGCGCGGTTTGATGGGATCGGCGAGCGTGGTGTAGGGGAAGAGGCCTACCGGGATCGTGTACGGGGCCGTCGCCCCACTGGTGTCGACGACCGAGATCGCGTTGGCCAGATTATCGGCCACGTAGAGGCTATTCCCATCGGGTGAAACGCTCAAACCGGCCGGCCAGGGGCCCGTCCCCAGGGCCGGATAGAGCGAACCGGAGAGACCCAGGCTGATATCGGTCGTGGCCGAGACCGTTCCGCTCGGCCCCACATCGTAGGTGTGGATGACGTCGCTGCCGCCGCCCGAGGCGTAGGCGCGTGTGCCGCCGGGACTGTAGGCCAGGCCGTAGAAGACGCTGTTGGGCGCGTCGTAGTGAATCGTCTGCACGGCGCCGCCCGTGGCGGTCGAGACAACCTGTAGTGACTGCTCGCCGGCGCCGCTGTTCGCGACTAGCAGGTGGGTCCCGTCAGGCGAGAGCACGGCGTTGAGCGGCAGGTTGCCGAGCGACGACTGCGTACCGGCAGGCGTGATGGTGCGGTTGTCGATGAGCAAGCCCTTGTTGTTGGAGTGATGGCCCGGCTCTGGTCCGTCCTGGTTAGCCACGGTGTAGTCGGCGGCGCGCGCCGTGTGGGTTCGGCCAGCGGCAAGGAAGGACGAGGGGACGGCGAGACCGGTGACCAGGAGGGCCGCTGCGGCGACGGCGCCTCGGCGGCGGCGACGTGGTGATTGCCATGGGACAGCGTCTGCGTGATAGCGGGCGGGCTGCTGCATGTGAGGACCTATCCTTTCCCGGAGTTTGGAACTCGACGGAAAACCACGGACACAAATGTATCCGCCTTCCAGGGTAGGTCCCGGCTATTAAGGCTGTATTAAGCCCGCGTTAAGCGTGCGTTAATAATGTAACCATTGTCGTGCGCGCCTAGAAACGGTGACTGGGCTTCGGCGCGCGGGGGTGGCGCCGGCTATCGTTAGTTGGAGCGCTAGTCGCGCGGAAGGTCGGTCACCGCGTCCTTGATGGCTTGGCGGCGTCTGCTGGCTTCAGTCGTATCCGCGTGTCCGTTCGTGGCCGTGGGGCGCGTTAGTGAGAGGGCAAGGATTAGTTCGAGCAGCTGCACTTCATGCGAGCGAAAGGGCCAGGATTCGCTCGTTCACTAAAAACGCACAACTATCCCTTGGGGCGTTCGCGCGCTCCCGTTAGGCCTCTTGGCGGCGCGTGGGACGGAGCCGGTGCACGCCGACGCCGAGCACGCCGTAGCCGGCGGCGTAGACGATTAGAAGTGGGGCGGCGGCAAGCAGCGCGCCGGTCGCGATCAACGCGTACTGCGTGTCGATGCGCCCGATGAAGTGCCCCAGCGCCACCGGGACCGTCTGCAAGCTGTCGTCCTGCACCGCGAGGGTCGGCAGCAGGTATTCGTTCCAACTGGAGAGGAATGCCCATAGCGCCACGACCGCCACCATCGGCGCCGCCAGCGGCAGCGCCACCCGCCGCAACACCTGGCGCGGCGCGGCGCCGTCGACCGCGGCCGCCTCCAGCACGCCGGCCGGCAGCCCGCGCAGCGCCCCCCATAGCAGCAGGACGGCCAATGGGACATCGCGGCCAATCTCCGGCAAAATGATCCCCGCCGCTGAGTTGAGCAGGTCCAGGTCACGCAACAGCATGAAGAGCGGGATAATCACCACCCTGGTCGGCTCGAAGAGCCCGACCGCGAGCAACACGACAGCCACGGCCCGCGCGATCCGCCCAGCGCGGCCGCGCGCTTGGTTCAACGCGAAGGCGGCCGGGACGGCCAGCGCCACGGTCGCGGCGGTCACCGCGACGGCGATGATGGCGCTCGTGGCGAACGCGGCCCCGAAGCCGCCGGACCATACCGCGGCCAGATGCGCCCAGGGCGTGCCGCCCCCCTCGTCCGGCTGGCCGGCGCGCGCCACTAGCCATAGCAGCGGTGCCAGCGTCAGCGCCGTGGCGGCGACGAGCGCCGCGTTCGCCGCCAAGGCGGCGGCTGGCCACCGTCCGCGCCGGCGCGTTGGACGCCGCGCGTCGTCGCGCCCTTGAGGGGCTACGTCATCCTCGCCGCCCTGCTCATAGCCGCGCACGGCCACGAGGGCGGCGCCGCTCAACGCGAGCCCGATCAGCGCGGCGACGCAGGCCACCGCCGCCCCGGACCCGACCTGCCCCAGTGAGAAGGCGCGTCCCTCCATGTCCAACTCCAGCGTCGTCGTGGCGTAGCCCGGCCCCCCATTGGTCAGTAGCGACACGAGGTCGAACGAGGGGACGGCGCACAGGGCCGTGGCCACCGTCGCCAGCGGGAGCGCGTGACGCAGGTGAGGCAAGGTGAGGTGGCGGAAGCGCGCCCACGCGCCGGCGCCGTCGATGGCGGCGGCCTCGCGCGCCTCACGACCGATCGCGGCGAGCGCCGCGCCGAAGACGAGCAGGCTCAGGCCGAAGGCGGCCCAACACGCCGGCGCGAGCAGGCTGCCCAGCGCCAGACTGGGGTCGCCGAGCCAGTCCGGCGTCGTCGTCAATCCCGCAGTCTGCAGCAGGCTGGTCAGCGGGCCGTTGAGGGGATTGTAAATGAGCTTCCAGGCCACGGCGATGACCGCACTGGGGAGCAGCAGCGGCGTCAGCAACAGGGCGCGGCAGACGGCGGCGAGCCGCGCCGGCGCCCGCGCCAGCAACAACGCCAGTCCCAGGCCAAGTAGGACCGGGACGGCCAACGTCACGACGAGCCAGGTCAGGCTGTGCCCCAACTCGGTCTGGAAGCCGGGATCGGTCAGGAGCGCGCCGTAGTTGGACAACCCGGCAGGGGTCGGCGTCGTATAGCCATCCCAATGCGTGAAGGAAAGCCAGACGACGCGCAGCAGCGGCCACAGCACGAACAGGCCGTAGACGGCGCCCGCGGGCAGAGCGTAGCCGGCGAGGACAAGGCAGCGCCATAGCTGGGACACCTCCACGGCCACGTTCCGGGCGCGCCCCCGCGTCATGGGCGCCGCCTCGGCCTGCCCGGAACGAGCCCCCAACTCAGGGCGCGCCGGCCTAGAACTCACCGTCCGTGTCCGTGTCCCCGGCCGTGCGGCCGTGCGGCGTGTAGACGCTTTGCATGGTCCACATCAGGGCCGTTGAAAGCTGTGCCATGGCGACTGTACTCCTCAATCTCTTCACTATCGGTGTACCACTATCGTCTTTTCACCGTCGCGTCTCGACGCGGTAGCCCCAGGGCAGGGCTCGTGAATTACCGTAGGGGCGTATGGCATACGCCCGCGGCCTCGAGCGCGCGGGCGTATGCCATACGCCCCTACGCCATGCTAAAAACCTCGACCCGTTGGAAAATTCCCAGATCCTTATGGCCAGAACACCGCCGCCCCGTCCCGCCATCACCCCATTGGTGATGGCGGGACGGGGCGGCGGTGTTCTAACGGATACGTGGGGCCGGTCGTGGTAGAGCACCCTACGGCCGACCATATATGCTATCGCCCGCTGCTACGACCCCGTAGCTCGAAATAGTCGCGCGGCGGGACGTTGGTGGTGATGATCGAAAGCACAGAGCCCTGGCCGTTATCCCGCGACACCACCCGCGTGTAGCGATTGGTGAGCGGATCGAAACGGTAGACCGCGAGAGACCCCGCCATGACCCCCGCCGGCAACGCGGCGCGGTCGTAGGACAATCGTAGGATAGCGGGGAAACGGCGCTGCCCTTGATTGGAGGCTCCCGCCCCCGCGATGCGCAGCTGTAGCAGGTCGCCCACGGCCGTCGTCGCTCCCGACGTGTCAGGCGCGGCGGCGCCTGAGATGACGCCCGTCACGCCGATCGCGGTCGGTGTGCGCACCGTGCCCGGCAGAATGTAGAGCGTCTGTAGCGACGTAGTCAGCCCATTGGCTCCGACGCCGGTCAGGCGCGCCCCGGCCACCGTCACCGTCGTCGTCACTGCCGTCGTCCCCTTTTCCGTGCTGGGGCGCGGGTTGAAGTCGAGCGGCATGGCGGCTGACTCACCCGCGAGCGGCTGCGCCGGCGTGACTCCCGCCTCCTGGCAGCCCTGGCCCTCCTGCGTTGGGAAGAGGTTGAACCCGGCGGGTACCGTGGCCAAACTCGATGAGAGCGCCGGCGTGGCGCCGTCGAGTTTGGCTGGATCGAAGGCGTCGACAAGATTGCTGATCCCCGGCGTCAGACTGTCGTCGGGGCCGTAGTTGGGCTGGCTCGCCGCCTGTCGCGCCTGGTATTCCGCCGGCAAGTTGGCCAGCGGGACGAGGTTGAACAGCGTGTCGACGAATTTGACCACCGAGCCATGGTCGCCCGGTGTATGCACGACCTGCTGCTTGCTAAACGGCGAGATCAGGAGGAAGGGCACGCGCGGGCCATCGGCGATAAAGCCGCTGGAAGCCGGGCCGTTGTTCTGCACCGGTGGCTGCACATGGTCGTAGTCGCCCTCCGAGTCGTCCCAGGTGATGATGATCGCGCTATTGGGCCAGTACTGGCTGCTGGCAATCGCGTTGACCTCCTGCCCGACCAGCGCCTCGCTGATCTGCGCGTCCGAGTAGGCTGGGTGGTCGTCGTCGCCGGGGAAGTTGAGTTGCACCGGCGGACTCTGGTCGGCCGGCTTGAGCTGGGTGTTGTTGGAGCCAAGGAAATTGTAGTAGCCACCCTTGACGTAATAGACGCCGCCCGCGCTCGGCGGCGTCGCGCTCGGCGTGAGGGCTGAGAAGAAATCGGTCAGGCTGTGTAGATGCTGATTCTCGATCTTGTTGTTAGCGATGTAGCCGAAGTATTGCGGGCCGTTGTGGTGTACGATGTACGAGGCAAGCGGGACGTTACCCGTGCCCGGAACGTTGGCGGGGTCGACCGTGCTCGTGGGGTCCGTCGCGTTGTGGTAGCCTTCCTGATACCAGCCCCACGGGATCTCCTGCGCGTTGTTCGCCGCGACCACACCCGTGTCGGAGAGGGTCTGCGTGCCCGACACGACGTTGGCGTTGAGGTCGGCGATGTCGCTCCCTCCGCCGAGGTCATTCGTATCATTAAATGTCTTGAGCGCGTTTGGCCCCGCTAGGCTCACCGGCAGCGAAGCGTAGGTCAGGTTCGTCTGGAACGGAGGTGTGCTCTTGGCGCTGCACTCTCGGATGCTATTGAACGGGATGCCAGTCGTACCCTTATAGGGGTCCGCCGATGATCCCCATTGTGGGCAGAGGTCGTTGAGCACGGGCACGCCGGGCGCGCCATTCCCGTTATCGGTGATGGCCTGATTAGGGTGGCGAATCTGCTGCGTCTGCCCGGCCTGGGCGCCAATGATGGCCAGGTTGCCTGGGGTCGAGGGCCCCGTCATCTGCTGGTAGATATTGTCCATCAGCGTGAAGTTCTTGGCATAGTTCCAGAGCAGCGGGACCGTGTCGCAGTCTTCGTAGGCCATGGACAGCTCGCCGTACTGCTTGGCCAGCAGGGACGGCGTCGCCGCCGTGGTGTACTTCTGCTCCTCCACGCTGGCGAATTTGTCCATTTGTGGTGTGCCGCTCGCGACATCCATCTTGGCGTCGATACGCGGGTGCGAGTGGTCGATGTCGTCGGTGTCGGCCGCGAACTGCGACGGGCCGATACGGAAGGGCTGAATCGTCGAGGGCGTGCCATCGGTATTGGTGATCGCTTGATAGTAGCCGGGCGTTTGACCGGCTGGCTGTGAATAGATGCCCTGGGCGCCAGGGAAGGTTCCGAAGTATGAGTCGAAGGAGCGGTTCTCCTGGTAGAGCACGAAGACGTACTTGACCTGCTGGCGCAGGCAGGCGACCACCGCGCTTTGGGAGGCGGTCGTGAGATCCGATTGGCAGGCCGACGGTACGGCCGCCCGGCTCACGATGGAGAGGTGGGAGGTAGCATAGCCCACGCTGGAGCGTGCGAATGGCAGCAGCATGACCACTCCACAGAGGAGCGCCGCCGTGGCGACTGGGGCGCGCGAGAAACGTACACGCATGAAGTCTTCCCTTCCAACTACCTACAGAACCGCCGTGAACCTGGCGGCGCCTTGGTGATCTCGTCGATCCTCTTTGAGTTGTAACATTGCGGCGCCCCGTGTATGGTCCCAACTTTGTTAAATTATTGTTAAATCTTTAGAAAACCGCCCTATCAATGCACTATTCGTTGGAAAGAGGCAAGGGCGGCTGCAAACAGCGGAGTATCATGCAAAGGGTGGATTGAGGCAATAAGCGCGTACGTTGAGGGGATAGAGGATATGCAAGGGCGACATCTACGCGCACGCGTCCTCGCGGTGATCGCGCTCGTCGCGCTGGCGCTCGGCATGTCGGCGGGGACGCAGGCGCACGCGGATAGCCAAGACCCCGTTTATGCCCCCGCAATCTCCGGTAGCGTCGTTCGGTTTTCGCTGGCCGGCGTCGAGCCCGACCTCGACCCGATCGACCGCATGATCATCTCAGTGACCCTACGCGACACGCGGCCGTCCGGCCAGGCGCTACCCACCGGGACCTTGATCCTCTCTACCTACCTCGAAAACTTTCAACCCCAGACCACGCCCATCCTCCCCGACCTGCTCAACCAACAAAGGGTGGCAACGAACCTTGGGGGCTTCCTGCAAGGGAAGGCGGCGCTCGTGACGCGCGCCGGGCAGGTCGCCTATCGTGGGAGCGTCCTGGCGGAAACGTTTCTAGACAATCAGGTGCGCATGATCGTGGATCTCCAGCGCGTCGGGGCCTCGCTCTCTGAACAGGACGTACGGCTGGCCGGCGCGTTGACGATGCGCAAGAACTTGACGCTGGCCGGCGCGCTGCATGCTCTCGCTCCACTGACGACGGCGCAGATAGCGCCGTTGCGCGCGGCGCCGGGACGCCCCATGCCGTGGCAGGAGGTCGTGGCAGGTATGGCCGTGCGGTTCCCTCGGATGATGGGCACGGGCGGCGCGAACGCCGCTACACCGGTGCCACAACAGGTCCAGGCCCAACAGCCCGCCCTGACGGCGGTGGCAGGCCTGAGCGCGGCGCCCATGTATCGGACGGCGGGGAAAGCGGCTGCTGCGCGGCCAGGCGGCGGTCCCGCCACGTTTCCCGTCGCGGACTCGGGCGCCGCAACGTTCACGGGCGGTATAGTCCTCATCGTCCTCGCGCTCACCTGGGGCGGCGTAGGCGGCCGGCCATGGCGACGGTTCGTCCGGCAACGGCGCGCTCCTGGGAGCGTCCCCCCCGATACAACCCTGTCCAATTAAAATATGGCGCGCGGATCGGGGTGTAGGGGCGTATCGCTATACGTCCGGCGGTTATGGGTCGGGCGGTCTGGTGTTCGTCGGTGTTCGCCGTCCAGTGGACATCACTGCGGCGAACGTCGGGCGTATAGCGATACGCCCCTACACCCTATGTTATAGCGTTGGGCAATTTTATCAGACAGGGCTGCTCCCGATGGAGGTCGCCGATAGCGTGCCTGGCGCTCTGCCAGGACAACGTGCTAGCGGCGCTCAACGGCTGGCGCTCGTGTCGAGATGGCGAACCAAGCCGGCGCTGGCGGCGGTGTTGTCAAGCGTAAAAAGGAATTAAAGACCCTTTAACATGGCTTTAACATGCTCTTAATATCGCTGTGCTAGGGTTGAGATGTTGTATAGACAGCAAGACGATGTGGGCCGGCTCGTTATGATGCGCGGCCAGCGTCTCGATCTGATCGCAACGCATTGGTTAGGCTTTTATCGGCATCTTAAGGGTTATGTAGGAGGACACCGTGAGCACGAACGAACGACATGTGAGCCGGCGTGGCTTGTTGCGAACAGGCGCGCTGGGTGGCCTCGGCGTGGCGAGCCTTGGGCCGCTGGTAAGCGCGCTTGACGCCTCGCGCGCTTTTGCCAGCGGGAGCGCGGCAAGCGGTGGGATGAGCGCGCTCGCCGCGGCAGCCAAGCAAGAGGGCCATATCAACCTCATTACTATCCCGCTCAAGGACTGGGCCAACTACAGTGAAATCATGGCCCTCTTCCGCTCACGTTATGGTCTGATGATCTCGGACGCCATCCCCGACGGCAGTTCGGCGCAGGAGGTGGCGGCGATCCAGAACCTGAAGGGGCAGAACCGCGCGCCCGATGTCGTGGACGTATCACCGGCCTGGGCGGCCAAAGGTAAGGACAAAGGGCTCTACATCCCCTACAAGGTCACGGAGTGGAACACGATTCCCGCCGCGATGAAGGATCCCAACGGCTACTGGTTCGGCGATTACTATGGCGTGCCGGCGTTTATGTCGGTCAACTCGGTGGTCCCGCAGGCGCCGCAAGACTGGCCGGACCTGCTCAGCCCCAAGCTGCGCGGCAAGGTGGCGCTGGGCGGCGATCCGCGTCAGGCCGGCGAGGCTTTCGGCGCCGTCTTCGCGGCCGCGCTGGCCAATGGCGGCTCACTCGACAACATTCAGCCGGGCATCGACTTTTTCGCCAGGTTGAAGAAGGCCGGTAACTTCAACCCGACCTTCGCGCTGCCCGCCAACGTGGCCAAGGGCGCTACGCCGGTCGCCATCCGCTGGGACTACCTGCTGCTGGCCTCGCGTGATTCGTTCAACGGCAACCCGGCCGTCACCGTCACCGTCCCCAAGAGCGGCAGCTACGCGGGCTACTACTGCCAGGCCATCAGCAAGTACGCCCCGAACCCCAGCGCGGCCAAGCTGTGGCAGGAGTTCCTGTACACCGACGAGGTGCAGTTGCTGTTCCTCAAGGGCTACACGCACCCGGCGCGCTACACGGACCTGGCCAAGCGGGACAAGATTCCGGCGTCGTTGGCCGCGAAGTTGCCGCCGGCCGCGGCGTATGCCAACGTGAAGTTCGCCACCGTCGCCCAGATCAGCGCGGCGCAGACGATCCTTCAGGATCAATGGGGACCGAAGGTCGCCGGTAGCTAACAGTAGTTGCCAGTTGTCAGTTGTCAGTTCGCGGTGTGGAGGCGCGCGACGTAGCCATACGGATCCCGCGCATGATGCAACGGAATGACGTACGCTCACTGACAACTGACAACTGGCAACTGGCAACTGGCAACTGGCAACTCACGGGGGGGATACAGTATGGCCAATACCATCCACGAGGCCGCGACAGCGCGCATCCGCCAGGGGGCGATCCGCCGCCCAATACGGGCGCGGTCGGTTGCCTGGCTACCCGTGACGCCGTTTTTCCTCTACGTCGCCCTCTTCCTGCTGATCCCGACCGTCGTGCTCGTCGCCGGCGCCTTCCAGACGGAATCGGGCCGCTGGACGCTGGACAACATACGGGCGCTGTTCGCGAACCAGTACGCCAACGCCTACCTAACGAGCATCGGCATCAGCCTGACCACGGCGCTCATCGGGACGGTCTGCGGCTTCTTCGTGGCCTATGCCGCTATCAAGGAAGGAGCGCCGCGCTGGATCAGGGCGCTCCTCAGCACATTCGCGGGCGTCGCGGCCAACTTCGCGGGCGTCCCGCTGGCCTTCGCCTTCGTGGCGACGCTGGGGACAACCGGCTTTATCACGGTGTTCCTGCGAGACCACGGCCTCGATCTCTATCAGGGCGGCTTCACGCTGTACTCGTTTTTCGGCCTCGCGCTAGTCTACACGTATTTCCAGCTGCCGCTCATGATCCTGCTGATCAGCCCGGCGCTGGACGGGTTGCGCCGCGAATGGACGGAGGCGGCGGCCAGCCTCGGCGCGACGTCGATGGAGTTCTGGCGTTGGGTGGGCCTGCCGATCCTGTGGCCCGCGCTGCTCGGCGCGCTGGTGCTGCTGTTCGGCAACGCCTTTGCCGCCTACGCCACCGCGACGGCGCTGGTGGGCTCGCAGATCGGCCTGGTCCCGATCCTGATCGGCCGCGTCACGACGGGCGACTTCGCCTCGAATCCGCGGATGGCCAATGCCCTCTCGCTGGGCATGGTGCTCATCATCAGCGCGGCCATGGTGGTGTATGGCGTGCTACAGCGACGCTCACGGAGGTGGCTGCGATGACGCCGGCGCTAGAGACGACACGAGCGCGGACGCCTGCGCCCGCACGAAAGGGCGCCAGAAAGCGTGGGCGCTTCACGATTGTGGACAGCATCTGGCTCGTGCTGGCCGCACTGTATTTTGTGATCCCGCTCATCGGCAGCGCCGAATTCAGCCTCGAGACAGGCCCGCATCGCTACGGCTTCGACGCCTACGGCGCGACGTTGCGCGACCCCAACTTCCAGTCCAGCTTCCTGCTCTCGTTCGAACTGGCCGTGGCCACCGTCGCCCTCAGCATGGCCCTGATGGTCCCCACCGTGTTCTGGGTCAACCTGAAGCTGCCACGCCTGCGGCCGGTGATGGATTTCATCAGCGTGCTCCCCTTCGTGGTCCCGCCGGTGACCCTGGCCATCGCCATCCTGGGGATGTTCCGCTCGGTCTCGTGGCTGATCTCCGGCCCCCAAATCCTGGCGCTCGTGTACGTCATCCTGGCGCTGCCGTTCACCTACCGCTCGCTCGACGCGGGTATGCGCGCCATCGACCTGCGCACGCTCACCGAGGCTGCCCAAGGTCTCGGCGCGGGGTGGACGACGATCTTGCTGCGTATCATTTTGCCCAACCTGCGCTTCGCCATGCTTTCGGCCGCCTTCTTGACCGTCACGCTGGTGATGGGCGAATACACCATGGCTAGCTTGCTGCTGTTTAACACCTTTGCGACGTACATGTTTCAAATTGGCAGTGACCAGGCCAACCAGGCGGCCGCGCTGGCTATCCTCAGCTTGCTGCTTACCTGGGCGGCCATGTTCGGTATCCTGTTCCTCGGTCGGGGCGTGGGGGGCCGGGGCGTGGGGCGGCGGCAGGTACAGATTGGAGGGGCGCGCTAACGATGGCCGAACTGGAACTGCAAGGGCTACACAAACGGTTCGGCGAGGTTGTCGCCCTCGAAAGCCTCGATCTGACGATCCGCTCCGGCGAGTTCGTGTCCTTCCTCGGCCCCAGCGGTTGTGGCAAGACGACGGCCTTGCGCATCGTGGCGGGCTTCGAGCAGCCGAACGACGGCCGTGTGCTGCTCGAAGGCAAAGACATCACGGCCACGCCCATCAATCGGCGCGACATGGGCATGGTCTTCCAGGCCTACAGCCTGTTCCCCAACCTGACCGCTCGGGAGAACGTCGCCTTTGGGCTGCGCGTGCGCAAGGCGCCCACGGCGCGGCGCGCACAGCGGGCCGGGGACCTGCTTGATCTGGTCGGCCTCTCCTCCGCGGCCGACCGCTACCCGCACCAACTCTCTGGCGGACAGCAGCAGCGCGTCGCACTGGCGCGCGCACTGGCCATCGAGCCGCGCGTGCTCCTGCTCGACGAACCGCTCTCGGCCCTCGACGCCACGGTACGGCTGCAGTTGCGCGACGAGATACGCCGCATCCAGACGCGCCTCGGCATCACCACGCTGTTCGTAACACATGATCAGGAGGAAGCCCTCTCCGTCTCCGACCGCGTCGTGGTTCTCTCGCAGGGCCGCATCGAGCAGGTCGGCGCGCCGGCCGAAATCTATGGTGACCCGCGCACGGTCTTCGTGGCCCAGTTTATCGGTACGATGAACAGGATTGCGGGTATGGTCCCCGCGACCGGACAAGGGGTGGTCGAGGCGCACGGCCAGTTGTTGCGCGCCGACCGCGCCCACGCGTGGCGCGCCGGGGCGGCCGCCCTCTTGCTGATCCGGCCCGAGTCCATCGCGGTCGAGTTGCTGGCCGGCGGCGCGCCCGCGCCCGAGGGCGGTCTGGTGGGCACGGTGCGGGTACGCACCTTTCAGGGGCCGGTGACCCGGCTTACCGTCGAGAGCGCCGTCGGCGAGTTGAAGGTGGACATCGCCAGCGCCGAGGCCCTATCGTTGAGTGACGGCGACCGTGTCGCCCTGACGTGGGACCCGGCCGCGCCCCGCGTGATCGATCCCTCCGACAGCGATCGCGCGCCCACTCAAGATAGCAAGCCAACAGCTGTCAGCCAACAGCCGACAGCTGTTGGCTGACAGCTGATAGCTGACAACTCAGAAAGGACAGCTCTATGGGACCAATTGACCTCGTGGTCTTCGATCTAGCGGGGACGACGGTCGACGACGGCGGTAACACCGTGCTGACGTGCCTGGTCGAGGCGGCGCGCGCTCACGACCTGCCCGGCACGTCCGACGAACTCAACGCGTTAATGGGTATGAACAAGCGCGACGTCTTCGACGGGCTCGCGGCGCGCCGTTACCCCGACGGCTCCGCGCAGGCGGCGCGCGTGTCTGATGAGGCTTTGGCGACGTTTGTCGCCTCGATGCGCGCCGCCTACGAGCGCCGCCTGGCGCCCTTGCCCGGCGCCGAGGAGACTTTCGCGTTCCTGCGCGCGCGCGGCGTCAAGGTCGCTACCGACACGGGCTTCGACGCGGAGATCGGTGGCTTGATCATGGAGCGCCTGGACTGGCCCGGCCGTCTGACCGATCTGGCCGTCTTCTCCAGCGATGTCGCGCGTGGCCGCCCCGCCCCGTACATGATCTACCGCGCCATGGAACGCCTCGACGTGCACGACGTGCGGCGGGTCATGAAGGTGGGCGACTCGCCGGCCGACCTGGACGAGGGCTCTAACGCCGGCTGCGGCGAGGTCATCGGTGTGCTCAGCGGCGCGCACACCGCCGCCACGCTCGGCCCTTGCCGCCATACGCGGCTGCTCGGCAGCGTGGCCGATATACCGGCACTGTTTGACTAAAAGGAGCCTGCGCCTGCGGTCGCATGGCACACCAACGCCGACTGCGGTCGGTTGTTGTGATCGTAGGGGCGTATGGCATACGCCCTGGCATCAAGCGCCGGGCGTATCCCATACGCCCCTACAAAACATCACCCTTCGCACTGCAGTGCTCGTCGTTTGCCATGCGACCGCAGTCGCAGGTCGAACACTTATGGAGGAACACATGCCTTTCGCCCCCGGTCAAGACGGGTGGGTGCTGCTCAATCCTGGTCCGGCCTGCACCTCGCCGCGCGTGCGGAACGCCCTGCTACGCGGCGACCTATGTCACCGTGAGAGCGAGTTCGCGGATCTGCTCCTGGGCCTGCAACGTAAGCTGCGCGCGGCGCTGGACCTGCCGTCGACGTATGGCGTGGCGTTGGTGACGGGGTCGGGCACAGCGGCCATGGAGATGGCGGTCCTCGGCGCGGTGCGTCCGGGCCGCGCCCTCGCCGTCGTCAACAACGGCGTCTACGGCGCGCGGCTGGCCGCCATCGCGCGTTCCCACGGCATCGCGGTGGCCGAAGTGACCGCTCCCTGGACAGCGCCGCCGCCGCTCGACGAACTGGCCGCGTTGCTCTCCGCGCGCGACGACATCGACGCCCTGGCGGTCGTCCACCACGAGACGACGACCGGTCTGCTCAACCCGGTCGAACAGATCAGCCGGTTGGCCCGCACGGCCGGCGTGCCATTGATCCTGGACGCCATCAGTTCGATGGGCTGTGACGCGCTCGACGTTCAGGAGATCGAGGCCGACTTTGTGATCGGCACGGCCAACAAAGGGTTCCATGGACTGCCCGGCGTTTCCTTCGTCTACGTGTCGCCGCGCGCGCGTGAGCGCGTCGCCGCGGTCCCCGCGCGCAGCGTCTACGTGAACCTGGCGACGTATCTCGCGTCACAGGAGCGCGGCGATGTCCCGTTCACGCCAGCCGTACAGGTGTGTTACGCGCTCAACGAGGCCCTGGATGAGCTTGCCGAGCGCGGAGGTGTGGCCGCCCGCGTGGCGGACTACGCCGTGCGCGCCGCGCTGGTGCGCGAGGGCGCCACCGCGCTGGGTCTAGCCGAGTTCCTGCCGCCCGCGGCCCCGCGCTCCAACGCTCTCACCACCTTTCGCTTGCCACAGGGTCTGACGTATCAGGAGTTGCACGACCGGCTCAAAGAGCAAGGGTACATCATCTACGCGGGGCAGGGCGGCCTGTCCGGCGAGATGTTCCGCGTCGCCACGATGGGTGAATTGTCGCTCGGCACGCTCCATAACTTCGTGGACGCCCTTGAGCGCGTCGTCGGGACGGAAGGCGGGCGGTGACGCAGGCGCCGGCGCGGCAGGCCGAGGTGCTCGTGGTCGGCGCCGGGGTGTTGGGGACGTTCCACGCGTACTTCGCGGCGCTCAAGGGCTATAAGACCCTGCTCGTCGAGCGCAACGCGTTTCCGAGCGACGCCTCGACGCGCAACTTCGGCATGATCGCCCAATCGATCGTGCCCATCGGCGGCGTATGGTCGGGGTACGCCCGTGATAGCGCGGAGATCTACCGCGCGCTCCAGCGCGCGCACGACATCGGGGCGCGGGTGCCGGGGAGCCTGTACGTGGCCTCGACCGAGCTCGAGCGACGCGTGCTGGACGAGTTCGCGCGTCTGTACGGCGCGGGCTACACCTGCGCGTACCTCGACGCCGCTGAGGCGCGCTATCGCTACCCGTTTATTCAAGCGTCGTACGGCGCGGGCGCGCTGCTCTTCCCCAACGACCTGACGCTGGAGCCACGGCATATGCTGCGCCAACTCATCCCATACCTGATGCAACAGGGCCTGCTGGACTACGCGCCCCATACAACCGTGGTCGCCGTAGAGGCGTCAGGGCAGGGCTGCCTGGTCAAGGACGCGCGTGGCAATAGCTACGCGGCCGATCGCGTCGTCGTGTGCGGCGGAGCCGACTGTACGACGCTGTTCCCAACATTGCTGGAGCGGAGTGGGCTGCGCCTGTGCAAACTACAGATGATGCGGACGGTCGCACAGCCCGGCCTGGCGTTGCCGCACGCGCTGCTGTCCGGCCTATCGATCCGGCGTTACCCCGCGTTCGCGTCGTGCCCATCGTACGCGCCATTGCTTGACGAGCCAATCGACGCGACCCTGCGCGACTATGGCGTCCACCTGCTATTCAAGCAACTGCCCGACGGCTCCATCGTCGTCGGTGACTCGCACCAGTACGCCGACGTGCGCGACGCGGCCCTGCTGGCTGAGTCAACCAACCCCGCGATCGACGCCGCCATCTTGGGCTACGGACAGCGCATGCTCGCGCCGCCCTCGTGGGACATCCAGGAGCGGTGGAACGGCTACTACCTCACGCACCCCACGCGCGAGGTCTACGCCGAAACGATCGACGGCGTCATCCACCTCGTGACGGGCATCGGCGGCAAGGGCATGACGACCGGACCAGGCTACGCGCGGGCGCATATCGACGCCATTTTGCCGTGAGAGGGCTGGTCCGGTACCCGCCGCTGGTGCGCCCGCGCACGGTTGCCTCGATCGTTAGCGGCACGAACGATTACACCGTACTCCATACATAGCCATAGCCGTCGTCGAAGTGGATCAGGAGCTTGCAGTTATGCACCCTCAGACTCCTCCTGCGCGTATGCTAACTCCAAGATGAAGTTGGACTCTCCGTAGACGATCACAGCGCGAGCTGTGGCTTGACCACGCCGCCCTTGATAGCGCGATACAAACCGTATCGGGCGCGTATCAAGGATGGGGAGGCGCCCCCACCATCATTATATATAAACAAAGGGCGGGCGCCACGATCGCGGCGCCCGCCCTTGCTATTGTGTCGTCACGGCCAGTGCTACTCAGTGTGGACGCTTACATCCCTGGGACGAAGGCCATGCCGCCGGGGCTGCTCAACCCGATCACGACCGGCTTGAGCGTGCCCGACGTCAGGTCGAGTGCGCCAACAAAGCCCGCGACGCCCGAGTCGCCTGGGGCGGCGGAGTAGGCTGACCCAACGGTGAACATGCCGCGGATGGCGTAGACCGCGTTGCCGCCGTGGTCCGAGACAAGGATGCGCCCCTGGGCGCTGGTCGCCCACACGGTATCGTCTACCTGCGTCCCCAGCGGCAGCCGGCTCACGGTCTGCCTCGCCGTGCCAGGGTTGTGCACCAGGACGATCTCGGCGCCGCCCTGGTTGTCCAGCATCAGGTCGCCCTGCGGCGTGACGTACATCGAGTCGGGATCGACCTCGTTGAGTGTGACCGTGTGGTGTGTGGGCAGGTCCGTTGCTTTTGCGTCGCCCATCAAGACCGGCGTGACGGTGAGCACGCCATTGTGCAGCACGACCTTATCGAGCGCGGGGCCCGTGTTGACGCCTGCCGCGTTAAGCGTGGGGTTGGACGCCGCGATAAACGTCATGCCGTGCATGAAGGCCAGGTCATCGTAGCCGCCGCCATGAGCCGTCTTTGGGAAACGGTAGGTGACCAGCGCCCGCGTCGCCGGGTTGATCGTCGTCAACAGCGCGTTGGCGTCCTCGTTGCTCGTCGCCCACAGCAGTCCCGTGGACGGATCGATGCGCAGTCCGTCGTTGTGGCCAGGGACGCTGAAGGTGTGGATAACTTGCCCGAGTAAGCTGTACTCCACAACCGTGCTCGGCTTGTGATTGCTCCCGTCCGCGTTGCCATTGTTCTGATAGCCGACGAACACGTGTTGCGCGTCCGCTGCGATCGAATCCGGCTTGCTGTACGCCATCGTTCCAGCGGCGAACAAGGACACCCGGTAGCCGGACGCCGCTACGGGTAACGCGGCCGCTTGAGCGTGCCGCGCGGCGCCGCTAGCTCCAACGCTCAAGCCGAGCGCGACCGCCGATGCCAGGATGGGCCTGGTATAGCGCCGTTGTATGGGCCGATATGTAGCCATGAACTGTGTATCCTTCCATATGTGCGTCCGTAATAAAACACCTCGCGCGCCCAAACGGGTAGGCGAACGACGAAGGGGCTAATGAAGAAGGGCGCTGAAGTCTCGGACGCGGTGGGCTTCATTCTGAGGGTATCGCGCCGACGTTAAGAGGGCATTAAAGGCAGGTAAAGAACGTGTTAAACGTCACGCAGCCGTGCGTCTGCCTTGAATCAGGGCCAGCGCATGGCGGCCCCTTCTCCGATGATTATTCGGTATCAGAACTCTTAGCTCGCGGAAGGCGTGTATCGACGCCCGCGCGGGGTCGGGCGCGATCCGCTATTCCTCGCCCCGCCAGGCCGTCCGGCCCTCCTTCAGGCCGTAGTAGACGATGACCAACCCCGCGAGGGGATCAGCCCACCACCAGCCGGCGAGGGCGTTCAACACCAACCCCACGAGGACGGCGGCGGCGAGGAGGGCGTCGATGAGGGTTACATGCGCTTCGGTCATCAGCACGGCGTTGCCCAGTCGCCGCCCCGTGATCTGCTTGCCTCGGGAGAGGAACAGCATCGCCGCCAGGGTCGCCGCCAGCCACACGATACCGCCGATGCTGGGGGCCGGATGCGTCCGGGCGAGCAGGGTATAGGCGGTCTGCCCCAGGATGTAGAGGGCCAGGAGGAAGAAGGCGCCTCCGATGAGGCGGAGCGCTCGGCGCTCGCGGCCCTGATCGGCGCCCGTGAGTTGCCAGACCACGACGACCGAGGCGAAGATCTCGATCAGCGAGTCGAGCCCGAAGCCGGCCAGGGCCACCGAGCGCGCAGCCACGGCAGCGAGCACGACCACGACGGTCCCGACCACGTTCCAGCCCAGGGTCGCGTATTCGAGGCGCAACCCGCGCCGGAGCAGGGCCGCGTCGGTCATACCGTTTTTCCTCCTCAAGCGAGCTATAACGAGGACGTAGCCCCCTCTCCCGCGCACGGGAGAGGGGGTTGGAGGTGAGGGCCGCTACTTGCCAACCGAGGGGTTGGTCTTGGGGCGTGGGTTGAAGTCGAACGGGATGGTGTCGCTGATACCCTGCGCGCGGTCGGTCGGGACGATGCCGAGTTGCGTGCAGCCGTAGCCGCTGACCCCTGGAAGCGTGCGAATCAGAGTCTCCGGGACCTCGGCGTAGGCCGCGGAGAGTGGCGCGACCTGACCACTCAGGCGCGCCGGGTCGAAGGCCGAGAGCAGGTCACCGACCCCCGACGTCAGGGCGTCATAGGGACCCAGATTGCCCTGGTGCAGGACGCGCTCGCCGGTTTGGCGCGCCTGCAGTTCGTCAGGGAGGAGCGCCAGCGGCTTGAGGCCGAACACCTCGTCCACGAATTTGACGACCGAGGCATGGTCGCCCTGCTGGTGCGACACATAGCCGGTGCGGCTGTACGGGGAGATGGCCAGGAGGGGCACGCGCGGCCCATCGGTGATCACGCTGCCGTCGGGGCCGTAGGCGCGGACGGGCGGGCGGACGTGGTCGTAGTCGCCCTCCGAGTCATCCCAGGTCAGCACGATCGCGCTCTGGCTCCAGTAAGGGCTGCGGGCGATGCGGTTGATCGCCTCGGCCACCAGCGCCTCGCTGATCTGCGCGTCCGCGTAGGCCGGATGGTCGTCGTCGCCCACGAAGTTCTTTTGCACGGTGGCGTTGGGGTCGGCCGGCTTGAGGCCCATGATATTCTGGTAGCCGCCCTTGAGGTAGAAGACGCCGCCCTGGCGCGGGAGCGCTCGCTGGTCCACCGCGTTGAAGAAATCCTGCAGGCCGTGCAGGTGTTGCCGCTCCACGCTGTTGTTCATGACATAGCCGAAGTACTGTGGACCGTTGTGGTGGGTGATGTACGACGCGTGCGTTCCCGCCGCGTCGGTGGGGCCCTGGTTGGGGTCGGTCGGCTCACGGGTATAGCCTTCCTCGTACCAGCCCCACGGCGTCGCGGCGTGACCCGACATGCTGAGGTCGGCGATATCCTGGTGCACGTTGCCGAGGTCGGAGGTCGAGAAAGTGTCGTACGCCGCGATCGTGCGCGCGTTCCGGCCCTCAAAGCTCAATGGGAGTGAGGCAAACGTCAAGTTCCGCTGAATGCCGTACTGTGCGGTGATCGGTCCCGTGAAGTCGCCGGGGTTGACGGGCGCCTTATGAATGTTGGGGTCCTTGGGCGAGCCCCAGAACGGGTCGTTGTCGTTGAGGACCGGGACGCCGGAGCCGGAATTGCCGTTGCCCTTGTACGCCTGGGCTGGGTGTTGCACCCACTGTGTCATGCCGGTCTGCGCGGCGATGATCGCGAGGTTGCCCGGCGTCGATGGCCCGGTCATTTGCTGGAAGATGTGGTCGAAGAGCGTAAACTTGTGGGCATAGGTCCACAGCAGCGGGACCGTGTCGCAGTCCTCGTAGGCCATCGCCAACTCGCCGAATTGCTTGGCCTTGAGCGAGGTCACGCCGGCCTTGGCGTACTTGGCCTCTTCGGTCTGCGCGAAGCGGTCCATGTGCGGCGTGCCGTTGGACACGTCCATTTTGGCGTCGATGAGCGCGTGCGAGTGGTCGATGTCGTCCGTGTCGGCGGCGTATTGCGCGGGGCCGATGCGGAACGGGTGGATCGTCGAGACCGTCCCGTTGGTGTTCGTAATAGGCTGATAGAAGCCCGGCGTCTGAGCCGGCGGCTGTGAGTAAAGGCCGTCGGCGCCGGGATACGTCCCGAAATACGAATCGAAAGAGCGGTTTTCTTGGTAGAGCACAAAGACGTACTTGACGTGTTGGCGCAGTTGCGCGATCTCCTGCTGTGGTGTGGCGGCGGTGGCGCGGGCTGGGTGAATCGTCGCGCCGATCCTAGTGGAGAGGCCGGCGGGGGTGACGACGGCGCCGAGGATGATGGTCGCGGCGACGGCGGCGATGGGACGGTGCACGCGCATGGGCATCTCCTTGTTGTTGCGTTTTCGTGGGTGGATAGGGCAATAGGCGCCGAACGTTGGCCGCGTGGACGCGAGTGACGGGACGCTACACGCACAGGATACCTATCTGAAGGCCGCTTTATGCGTATTTTCGCAGGCGCGCCGAAATATTTAACATAGATTTAACATGACACGCATGAAATTCACAAAGAAATGCCGTAACGTGAAAGGGGTCCGGCAGAGGCCGCGCGGCGCTGTCAGCCCTCTCGAACGTGACGGGAGTTACGACGAGGTTTACATCGGGGGTATGTGGCGGCGCGCGTGGTCGCGACCGGACAGGAATTATGGGCGCCGCGTATTTGCGCGGGGCGTCCGCGGAAACGCGGCAAGAGTATAGGCCGCTAGGCAGTATAGCAGGAGAACAGTCGCGTAACGGTATGATTCGCACAGATCAGGCGTCGCGTTGGATCATGGGGGCCGCGGGCGCGGCGGCGGTCGGCGCCGCCGTCATCGCCGGAGCGGTGAGCCCGGCCCCGGTCTCGGCCGCGACGAGCATCGTCGGAGCGGGCTCGACCTTCGACCTGCCCTTCTTCAACAAAGCCTTCCCGATTTACGACAAGAACAACAGCGGCGTCAGCGTCAACTACCAGGGCATCGGCTCGGGCGGCGGCATCAAGCAGTTCACCAACAACACCGTCGACTTCGGCGCCACCGACGTACCGATGAACTCATCCGAGTTGAGCGCGGCGAGCAAGACGGGCAGTTCCATGGTGCAGATCCCGGTCGCGCTCGGCGGGGTGGCTATCGCCTACAACCTGCCTGAGGTCGGCAGCAAAGTGCTCAAACTCGACTCGTCCACGCTCGCCAATATCTTCCTGGGCAAGGTCACCAAGTGGAACGACTCGTCCATCAAGGCGCTCAACCCCTCGCTCAGCCTGCCCGACCTCGCCATCCTGACCGTCCACCGCTCGGACGCCAGCGGCACCAACTACATCACCACCAACTACCTGAGTTCGATCAGTTCGGATTGGAAGAACAACATCGGGACCGGCAAGAGCGTGCAGTGGCCGAGCAACAGCGAGGGCAGCAAGGGCAACCCCGGCGTGTCGGCGGCGATCAAGCAGCACACCGGCGCGATTGGCTACGTGGAGTTGGCCTACGCCCTGGACAACCACATCCCCTTCGCCCAACTCAAGAACCGTGACGGCGCTTACCTGTTCCCCAATCAGAGCACGGTCAAGGCGGCGGCGGCGCAGTTCCCCCACGTCAGCTACAAGAACTTCTCGATTGTGAACGCCCCCGGTAAAATGAGCTACCCCATTGCAGGGTATTCGTGGGTGCTATTGCGCCAGCAGCCCAAGAGCAACGCGCAGGCTCTGGTCAAACTATTCCGCTGGACGGTTTCGACCGGCCAGATGTACGCCAGCGGGTTGAACTACGTGGCGCTGCCCAGCAACGTGCAGCAGCAGGCGCAGAGCGCGCTCAACGGCGTCAAATAAGCGTCACACCGGCTATGTACAGGGCTGTCCTGGCTACCGGCTCATCCCTGCGGTGGAGTACAATCTTTCGTCGCACAGATGAGCACGCCGGGACGGATAGAAAGGGACGCTCTGGCTGAAGGAGAACATAGCGCTTCATGGACGTGGATACGGATATCGAGGTCCTCTTGCTCGACGTCGGGGGCGTGATCGTGCCGCCGGCCGACCCCGACGCGCTGGCGCGGGTCGCTCAGCGGCTCGCATTGTCCGCCGCCGAGGTGGTCGCGCTGTTCTATGAATGGGAGCCCTGGTACGCGCTCTCGACCGGCTGTCTGGAGGAGGGCGACTACTGGCGCGCGTTGGGCGATCGTGTGGGGTGGGACGCGGCGGACCTGCGGCGCCTCGTCGCGCCGGTGTGGGAGCAAAGCCGCGTGGACGAGGCGGTCATGGACCTTGTGCGCGCGCTACATGGCCGGATGCGCCTCGCCATTCTTTCCAACGCCACCATCCATCTCGAAGATCAGCTGCGGCGGCTGGGCGTCGCGCCGTATTTTGATCCCATCATCAACTCGGCGCGGATCGGCCTGCGCAAGCCCGACCCGCGCATCTTCGCGTCTACCCTCGACGCGCTGGGCGTCGCGCCGGCGGCCATCTTGTTCGTCGACGACAAGCGACGCAACACGGCGGTCGCGGAGCAACTGGGCATCCCCAGCGTCCTCTTTGACCACGCCGCGACCCTCGCTGGCGCGCTGGCGGCGCGCGGCCTGCTCCCACCAGGCCGCACGATTTAACGCATCCTTAACACGCCCTTAACTCCCATTTAACGCGCCGCTGTTAGAGTGAGAGATGTGCGCGGCGCTTGTTACATGCAACAGAAAGCGCCGCGTTACACCTGCTACAACGTAATCAGCACGGCGACGGAGTCGCTGGGGGATACCCCCGACGACCTCCCGGCCGTCGCTCACGACGCGACGAGGGGAGTGGGATGGTGGAACGAGTCACGCGGCCCGTGGCGCGCGGCGCCGCCGTCCATGGTGTGACCCGGTCGCGCACGCGTACGGTCGCACGCGACCGAGCCGTGAGGCGCGAAGCGTTGCTGGCCTACATCTACCTCGCCCCCGCCTTTCTGTTGCTGCTTGCCTTCAGCCTCGGCCCGTTCCTCTATGTGTTCTATGCCAGCGCGCAGCACGCGCCCGGCACGCCGGTTCAGCGCTACGTGGGGCTGGACAACTACCGCTACCTGCTTGACCCGTCGCAGCTCTCGGGCTTCCTGCCGGCCCTGACCAACACGCTGACCTACGTCGCCGGTGTGGTCCCGGCCGGGATCGTACTCTCTCTGCTGTGCGCCCTCTTGCTGCAACGCAAGCTGCGCGGCTGGGCCTTCTTCCGGCTGACCTTCTTCCTGCCCTACGTGACGCCCGCGCTGCCCACCGCGATCATCTGGCTGTGGATCTTCAACCCGCAGTTCGGCCTGCTCAACTACCTGCTCCACCTGATCCGCCTGCCCGCGCTGGGCTGGACCAACGACCCGCACTGGGCCATGCCCTCGATCATTATCTACTCGCTGTGGCAGTCGGCCGGCTTCAACACGATCATCTTCTTGGCCGCGCTCACGGCGATCCCGCGCGAGTTGCAAGAGGCGGCGCGCGTCGACGGCGCCGCGGAGTGGCGCGTGGCCCGCTATATTACGCTGCCGCTGCTCACGCCCACCATCTTCTTCGTGCTCGTCGTCGCGGTGATCGAGTCGCTCAAGGTCTTCACGCAGGTGTTCGCCCTCACCGGCGGCGGCCCGGCCGGGGCCACGACCACGGTCGGCTTCTTCCTGTACCAGGACGCCTTTCAGTATTTCCACCTCGACCTCGCCAGCACCGTGGCCGTCATCATCTTCGCGCTGACCATGGCTTTCACCGCCGCGCAGGGCGCGATCGCACGTAAATGGGTGTTCTACTCGTGAACCCACCCATTAATCGAGGCGTGCGCCGCCACGTCAGCCCAGCCGTCCGGCTCTCTCGCGGAGCCCACTACGCCGCGCTGCTGGCGCTGGCCGTCCTGTTCGCCTTCCCGTTCTATTGGATGGTAGTCACCTCGGTCGAGCCGGCGGGCCATTTGAGCGACACACCGCCAAACCTGGCGCCGCTGTGGGATTGGCGCAACTACACCGACGCCTGGGACGCCGTGTCGGCGCCCGGCTGGCCGCGCTACTTTTTCAACACGGTGTTCATCGCCGGGGCCACGACCGCCCTGGCCGTGCTGACCTCGCTGCTCGCCGCCTACGCGTTCGCGGCGCTGCGCTTCCCCGGCAAGCGCGTCCTCTTCTTCGCCGTGCTGGCGGTGCTGGTCGTCCCCGACGAGGTCGTGCTGATCCCGCAATATCAGGTGCTCGGCGCCCTCGGCTGGCTCAACACTTACCAGGCGCAGATCGTGCCCTTCGGGGCCAGCGCCTTCGGCATCTTCCTCTTACGGCAATTCTTCCTGGCCCTGCCGCGCGACCTGTGGGACTCCGCGCAGCTCGACGGCTGCACACAAACGCGCTATCTGTTCTCCATCGCCGCCCCGCTGGCCGGCCCCGCGCTCGCGGCCGTGGCCCTCTATACGTTCCTGGGCTCGTGGAACCAGTTCCTCTATCCGCTCGTCGTGGCCGGCCTCAACCCCGACGTGCAACCGCTCCAGGTGGCCTTGGCCACGTTCCTGGGCACGCACAGCACGGCGTGGGCGCAACTCGCCGCCGCCTCCGTGTTCACCACGCTACCCATCCTGATCGTCTTCTTCCTGACGCAAAAACAGATCATCGAGGGCGTGGCGACCGCCGGCAGCGGCGCGCTCAAGGGATGACGTTTTATATAATCGCCGGCGCGCCGCGCCCACGCGGCCACGAAAGGGGGTGATAGCAGCTGTCCGCGGCGTACGATCGCCGCGCCGCTTCCGGCGCCACGGGCGCCATCAGGTCTATTCGTCCGTTCATCGACGCAAGCGCCCTGGCAAGACATACGTAGATAGAAGGAGTATCGCATCGTGGCACAGCCCATCCGTTACGCCCGCGCCACGGCGGCCGGCGCGCTGGTCGCCGTCCTCGGCGCCGGTGGCGCCGCCGCCCACGCCGCGCCCGCGCACGCCAGCCCGGTCGTCGTGCAGTACTGGGAAAACCTCTGCTACGAGCCGGCGAAGAGCGACCTGCAGACGATGGTCGACGCCTTCAACAAGAGCCATTCCGGCATCGTACTCAAGCCGGTCTGCTTCTCTAACGCCAACGTGCTGCAGCCGCGGCTGCTCGCGGCCATCCAGCAAGGCCGCCCCCCCGCGCTCTCGCAGACCGACGCCTTCGCCGTGGCCACCTACGTCGACCAGGGCTCGGTGCAAGACCTCACCCCCTACGTGCACGGTTCCAATGGCCTGAGCAGCGCGCAGCTGGCCGACTATTTCAAGCCGCAACTCCAGAACGGCTACTACAAGGGCCAACTCTACTCGATGCCCTTCAACGACACCTCGGTGACCGTCATGTGGTACAACCCGAAAATCACGCGTGCGGCCGGCGTCACCACGCCGCCCAGGACCTGGAGCGAATTCGCCGCCGACTGCGCCAAGGTCACCAAGAACGGCAACTGGTGTATGGACACGACCGACAACGAGGAAACACTGTGGGAGCCGATGGTGCGTGAGTGGGGCGGTCAACTCGTCAACAGCGCCGGGACCAAAACGGCCTTCAACTCGTCGGCCGGCGTTGGGGCGCTGCAATACTTCGTAGACCTCGTCAAGAAGGGCTACGTCCACCACACCAATAGCTCGACCAGCCAGTGGCAGCAGGACTTCGCCAGCGGCCACGTCGCCTTCGAGGTCTACAGCAGTTCGGGCGCCTCGGGCGTACAGCAACTCATCGGCCACAAGTTCACCATGGGCGCGGCCCAGATGCCGGCCGGCCCTAAAAACAACGACGACGGCAACGCCGGCGACAACATCTTCATGTTCAAGGGCGCCTCCGCTACCGTGAAGGCGGCAGCCTGGACCTACATCAAGTGGGCCACGCAGCCACAGTGGACGGCGTGGTGGTCCGAGCACGTCGACTCGTCCCCGGTGCGCCAGAGCGCCGTCACCCAGATGTCTAAGTCCGGCTACCTCGCGTCGCATCCGTTGGTCGCGACACCAATCACCGAACTCTCGCGCGCCTACTACTCGCCGACAGTAAGCGGCTGGGCGCAGGCGCAGAGCGACATCGACACGGAGATGAGCAAGGCTATGCTGGGCCAGGAAACATCCCAACAGGCCATCGCCACCGCCGCCGCCAAGGTCGACCACGATATCGCCACCGCCGGATAACAACTGGGCCTGCGACTATGGTCGCATGGCAGCGTACGGCACTGCGGTGCTAGAGCCTGTTATGAACTTCCGCTATCATTAAAGCAACCGTTTCGCCCTAAATGATGCGACTACGCTTGAAGTGAGTCGAAAAGGCGCATCCGCAGGCCAAGGTCGTCGTGCATCGGCTTGTCAGATAGCAGTGAATAGGCTCAGGAGTTCCTCTCGTCGCTTCGATGCTTTCCATCTTAACGATCCGTCGCGATTGTGGCAGAAAAGTGCATAACAGGCTCTAGGGTACGTCAACCGGCCGCAGTCGGCGTCATGCTGCCATGCGACCGCAGTCGCAGGCCAACCATGATTGAAGGAGTATCCATGACAACAATCCGATCCTTCCGCCGCGCTGGGGCCGCCGGACTGGCCACCGCCCTCTGCGCGTCCGTCATCGCGCCCGTCCACGCCGCGCAACCGCGCGCCCACGCCGCCGCTAGCAGCTCGATCGTGCTGTACTCGGCGCAGGGCTACGACAGTACCATGTCCAAGACCTACTACAAAGTGAGCGGGACCAAGGTGCTGCTCACCGACGACAGCACGGGCAGTCTCGTCGCCAAGATGGAAGCTGAAAAGAACAACCCGCACTGGGACGTGGCGTGGTTCGATGGCGACGCCACGATGCAGGCCCTGAACGATCAGAACCTGCTCTACAAATGGACGCCGGCCAACGTCAAGAACTACACCACGTTCGGCCAGAGCCTCATCCCGACCAGCCATGCCTTCTATCCCACGGGCGTGACCGCCGCCGGGGTTATCGTCTACAACACCCGGCGGCTCTCCGCCTCCCAGGCGCCCAAGGACTGGTCCGACCTGCTCACGTCCACGTACAAGGGTAAAGTGGCCGAGAACGACCCAGCCTATTCCGGTCCGGCCTTCCCCTTTATCGCGGGACAGATGCTGCGCGAGGGCGGTCTGACTAAGGGCGAAAACTACTTCCAGCAGCTCAAGAACAACGGGCTCAAGATCTTCCAGACCAACGACCCGACGCTGCACAACGTCGAGACGGGGGCGCTTGACGTCGGCATCGTGCAGGACTCGGCGTACTATGGAGCCAAGCTGACGGGCAACCCGCCCATCGGCGTCGTCTACCCCAAGAGCGGCATCACGGTGTTGCCGGGCGAGATCGCCATCAACGCCAAGTCTAAACACCTCAAGGCGGCCGAGGCGTTCGTCAACTACGTCCTCTCGCAACAGGGTCAGAACATCATGGTACATGACCCCGGCGATACCGACTCGTACTTCAACCCGATCATCAGCGGCGTCACCGCGCTGCCAGGCCGCCAGACGATGGGGATCAACTTCCAGCGCCTGGACTATATCTGGGCTGGACAACACCAGGCCACGATCCAGTCCTGGTTCCACGCGCACGTCGTCCAGTAACATGAGCGCGACTCCAGTCGACAGACGCGAGGCGCGGCGGGATATCGATCCCGTCGCGCCCTCGGATCTGATAGATGGTGGAAACGCCGAAACGCGGGGACCCGGCAGGCGCCGCGCCTTGAGCCTGGCCTTCTCGGCCATCTCAGCACTCGCGCTGCTGGTCCTGGTGGTCTATCCGCTGGTGGCCATTCTGGTACAGAGCGTCTTGCCCGACCTCTTCGGTGTGCCCGCACGGCTAACCATCTCGCTCACCGCGTTCGGCCGCGCCTTCGGGTCGCGCGAAGTCTACTCCGCCATACTGAACACGGCATGGCTCGGCCTGGCCGTGGCCGTGCTCGGCACAGCGCTGGGAGCGGCTTTCGCCATCCTGATGCTGCGCACCGACCTGCCAGCCAAACGCGTCTTCGACGGCCTGGTCTGGATCACCCTGTTCACGCCCAGCTATCTGGTGGCGCTGGCCTGGGAACTGCTGTTCTCGCGCGGCGGCTTTATCGACGGTATAGTCACGCTGCCCGACGGCATGGTCAACACGATCTTCTCGCCGGTCGGGCTGACCATCCTGTTGTCGTTGCGGCTGTTCCCCTTCGCCTATCTCGCCGTGGGCGCCGCGTTACGCGGCCTGGGCTCGGAGTACGAGGAGGCGGCGCGCATGGTGGGGGCGCGCTCGCTGCGCTGCTGGGCGCGCATCAACGGTCCGCTGCTAGCCCCGGCGCTCTTCGCCGGCGGCTTGATCATCTTTGCCGAGGCCATCTCCGACTACGGCACGGCGGCGACGATCGCCCAGCAGGCCGGGTTCAACCTGGTGACCTACGAGTTGTACATCGCCATCAACAACACGCCGGTCGACTTCGCGCTCTCGGCCGCGCTGGCCCTCATCCTCATCGTGGCGATCGCCGCGGCGCTGTTGCTGCAGGCGCGGCTGCTGCGCGCGCGCTCGTACCAGGTCGTCACGGGGCGCACCCGGCCCGCCAAGACGCTCGCGCTGGGGGCGTGGCGGCTGCCGCTGCTGTTCCTGGTCGCCCTATTCTTCGTCTTCGCGCTGGCGCTGCCGCTGATCGCGACCGTCGGGTCGTCGTTTATGAGCAACATCCTGAACGGGCTCGCCCCGAGCAATCTGACGTGGGCCAATTACCAACTCGCCCTCGCTTCAGGAGGCGATGTGTCGGCCGCCCTCGAACGCAGCGCCGTCCTGGCCCTTATCGCCGCGACGGTCGCGGCGATCTTGGGCGCGGCTGTCGCCTTCGTCGTCGAACGGACGCGCGTGCCGGGGCGCGGCTTCCTGCGCCTGATGACGATCGTGACCCTGGCCATCCCCGGCGTAGTCCTGGCCGTGGGCTACATCTTCGCCTGGAACCAGCCGTGGATGAACAGGGCCTTCGGGGGCACGCCCTATGGGACGCTCGGCCTGTTGCTGGCCGCCTACATCGCCGGGTCGCTCCCGTTCAGCGCCCGTCTGGCTAGAGCCTGTTATGAACTTCCGCTATCATTAAAGCAACCGTTTCGCCCTAAATGATGCGACTACGCTTGAAGTGAGTCGAAAAGGCGCATCCGCAGGCCAAGGTCGTCGTGCATCGGCTTGTCAGATAGCAGTGAATAGGCTCAGGAGTTCCTCTCGTCGCTTCGATGCTTTCCATCTTAACGATCCGTCGCGATTGTGGCAGAAAAGTGCATAACAGGCTCTAGCGGGGCGCTGGCGCAGGTCGGCGAGCACCTGCTCGAGGCCGCGCGCCTGGCCGGCGCCGATACGTCGCGCATCTTCACGCGCATCGTGCTGCCCATCGTCGGGACGGCGTTGCTCTCGACGTGGATGCTCGTCTTCACGGGGACGATCTTCGAGTTGCCGGCCTCGGAGTTGCTGCAGCCGCCGGGGCAGCCGCCGCTCGCGGTCGAGATCGTGAACCAGTACAACAACTTCAAGCAAGGACCCGGCACGGCCATGACCATCGTCGCCCTCGTGATCGTCATCGTCGCCGCCCTGCTCATCGCCGTCACGGCCCGGCTGATACGGTCGCGGGGAGGCTCTTTTGTCGGTCGACGTCTCTAATCTGACCAAACGCTTCGGCGCGACGACGGCCGTCGACGACGTGTCGTTCAGTGTCGCCGAGGGCCAGTTCGTGGCCCTGCTCGGGCCGTCTGGCAGCGGCAAGACGACCGTGTTGCGCATGCTGGCCGGGCTGGAGCGCCCCGATGAGGGGCGCATCGCCGTGCACGGTCGCCCCGTCTTCGGCGGACGGCGCGAGATCCCGGCCGAGGAGCGCGACATCGGCATGGTGTTTCAGGACTACGCGCTGTGGCCGCACATGACCGTCGCGCAAAACATCGCCTTTGGGCTGCGCCTGCGCCGCTTCACGCGCCGCGACCGCGACGAGCGCGTGGCCGAGGCGCTGTCCCTGGTCCACCTCGATGGGCTCGACGCGCGCTTCCCCGACCAACTCTCGGGCGGCCAGCAGCAGCGCGTGGCCATCGCCCGCGCGCTCGCCACGCGCCCGCGCCTGCTCCTGCTCGACGAACCACTCTCCAACCTCGACGCCGCGCTGCGCGAAGAGATGCGCGTCGAACTGGTACGGCTGCTCAAGGCACAGGGCATCACGGCGATTTACGTAACGCACGACCGCATCGAGGCGCTGGCCATGGCCGACCAGATCGTGGTTATGCGCGACGGGCGCGTCGCGCAGATCGGCGCGCCTGAGGATCTATACGCGCGGCCGGCCACCCTATTCATCGCCGGGTTTCTGGGCGCGGCCAACGTCGTAGCCGGCACGGTCGAAACGGGGCCGGACGGACGCCCAGCCATACGCTCCGGCGACGCCTGCCTGAGCGGCGCCGTCCTCGGCGCGCTGAATGGACGGGGCGTCGCTGTGTCGCGGCCGGAAGACGGCGCGATCCACGCCGCCCCGCCGGCGCCGGGAACTGACAACGTGTTGCGCGGCGAGGTCGTGCACAGCGAGTTCCTGGGCGGACGCTGGCGGCACGTCGTATCCGTCGGCCCCGAGCTCACGGTGCAGGCGCTCACGCCCGACCGTGCCCCCGCCACCACGGTCTGGGTGCGCTTCCCACCCGAACGCTGTGTGCTGCTGCCCGCTGAGTGACGCGTGACGCGTGGCTGATGCGCGAGCGGTGAGCACACTATGGTTCGGGAGCGTGGGCGAGAAAATCGAGCACAAGCCTGTTGAAGCGCGGCGCGCGCTCGTACATAACGTTGTGGCCGCCGTCCGGCACGATCTCGAGACGGGAGCCGGGGATTGCTCGATGCAAGGAGCGGCCCACCGCGAGCGGGATGAGAACATCGCGTCCGCCACAGACCACCAACGTGGGGGCGGCGATACCGCCCGCCAGCATCGGCCCCACATCGTCCCGTAGGAGACTACGCGTGGCTCCGAGGAGCACCAAGGGGCCAGCCTGGAGTGTCGTGCGTAGGACGGTTGGCGCGAACGTGAAGCGCGTTTGCCCGCTCGACCGGGCGCATCGCCAGGCCAAGCGGAGCGCGGGCGCTCCTAGGGACAGCCCCGAGGCGTTGACGAGCACGAGCCGGCCGACACGCGCGGGATGGGTCGCGGCCAGTCTGATACAGAGCTGGCCGCCCATCGAATGGCCACAGAAGTCGGCTTGTCACAGGCCAAGCGCATCCATCCAGGCCAGGATAGCCTCCGTGGCCTGATCGAGCGAGAAGCGATGCTTCGGCCAACTGCGCCCGAACCCGACAAGGTCGAGCGCATAGACACGCCGGCTCGCCGCCAGCGCCCCGATATTGCGCGACCACCAATGGCTGGAGGCGGAGAGCCCATGAACGAGTACCAGCGGCGGTCCCTCGCCGGCCGCGAGGTAGTGCAGGCGCGCGCCGCCCGCGCGCACATGATGCGCGACAATGGGCGCCATATCAGGCTGCCCTCCCGGAGCCCGCGCGCTAAGTAGATGCTGCTAAGTTCGTGCATGCCAAAGCGCCTGTGGGACACGCTCGGCCAGGCGTGAGAGTCGTGCAAGAACTTTCAAGCTCATACTTAGAGCCTGTTATGCACTTTTCTGCCACAATCGCGACGGATCGTTAAGATGGAAAGCATCGAAGCGACGAGAGGAACTCCTGAGCCTATTCACTGCTATCTGACAAGCCGATGCACGACGACCTTGGCCTGCGGATGCGCCTTTTCGACTCACTTCAAGCGTAGTCGCATCATTTAGGGCGAAACGGTTGCTTTAATGATAGCGGAAGTTCATAACAGGCTCTAGCGGCGAGATACATGTATGACTCCTGCCAACATTTAAATATCCTTTAACAGTAGCTTAACAATCAATTAATAGCGCGTCGTTACACTGTGGGTAGACGCTTAGATGCGTCGCGCGGGACGGCATAACGCCACATAGACGGGGAGATAGGTGATGCGCATCGCCATCGTGACCGAAACGTTCTTACCGCGCGTGAACGGCATCGTGCGGATGCTCGTCGCGTACCTGGATTATCTGGAGAGGCACGGGCACGACGCGATCGTGTTCGCGCCGGGAGAGTGCGTGTCGTCGTGCCATGGCGCGACGGTCGTGCCCGTCTCTGGTTTCCCCTTCCCGCCCTATCCCGACGTCATTGTCGCGCCCTATAGCGCGCGCCTAGAGCCGACGTTGCGCGCATGGCGCCCTGACATCATACACCTTGCCGGCCCATTCATGCTTGGCCGGCAGGGCGTGACGGTGGCGCGCGCGCTTGGCGTGCCCGTCGCCGCCCACTACCAGACCGACATCGCCAGCTACGCCGACCACTTCAAGCTCGGCCTCCTGCGCCCCCTCGCCTGGCGCCGCCTGCTCGACATCCATCAGGGCGCGGACGTCACGTTCGCCCCGACGCCGACCGTCGCGGAAGACCTGCGCGGACGCGGGATGGCGCGCGTCCACGTCTGCGGGCGCGGCGTCGATACGGCCCTGTTCCACCCCAATCGGCACGACGCGGGATGGCGCGCGCGCTTCACTGGCGGTCATGACCGCCCAATTCTGCTCTATGTGGGGCGGGTCTCGCCCGAGAAGAATGTCAGTCTCCTGGCCGATGTCGCGCGGGAGCTGCCCTATCCCCTTGTCGTCGTCGGCGCTGGGCCGGCGCTGGAATCGCTGGCCGCCGAGGTGGCCCCGTACGATGTCCATTTCACCGGGACGCTGCACGGGGATGACCTCGCCGCCGTATACGCCTCGGCCGATGTTTTCCTGTTCCCATCAACGACCGAAACGTTCGGGCAGGCGGCCCACGAGGCCATGGCGTCGGGGCTGCCCGTGGTGGGGATGCGGGCGGGTGGTGTCCCCGATGTCGTCCAAGACGGCGACACAGGGATTCTCTGCGATAGCGACGACCGGGACGCCTTCGTGGAAGCCGCCCGCACACTGGTGGAAGACCCGGTATCGCGCCGAGTGATGGGGGAGAAAGGCCGTCGCGTCGCCGAGACGCACTCCTGGGACGCCGTCTTCGACCACTTGATGGGGTGGTATGCCGGGCTTGCCGCCACACGGCGCGCCGTTCCTACGATGGCGGGACAGCACAGGGCGGAGCGTGAGCGAGGATAAAGGAGGAACGATGACTGTACGTGGAAAGGCCGATCTGCACATGCACACGCGCCACTCGGATGGGGCGCCGACCGTCCAGGCTTTACTGGACCACGTCGCGGGGAAGACGTGCCTGGGCGTCATCGCGATCACCGATCACGACACAATCGCGGGGGCATTGGAGGCGCGCGCGTTGATGGCGCGGCGGCCCTATCCTTTCGAGGTGATTGTCGGTGAAGAGGTATCGACCCGTGACGGGCATCTTGTCGGCCTCTTCTTGGATGAGCGTATACCGGCCGGCATGACCGCGCGCGACACCGTCACGGCGATCCACGGACAGGGCGGCCTCGCCTTTGCGCCGCACCCATTCTTTCACGCCAGGCAGGAGCCGGGGAGCGCGGTCACCATGGTCGGCCTGGGAGAAACCGTGCGAGAACTCGCGCTCGACGCGGTCGAGACACTCAACGCGACACCGTTCCTGGCCGCGGCCAATCGACGGGCGCGCGCCTTCAACGTGGAGACGACGCGCCTTCCGGAACTCGGCGCCTCGGACGGCCACATCCTCGCCGCTATTGGCAAGGGGTACACGGAGTTCCCCGGCGCCACGGCATCCGACCTGGCGACGGCGATCCGCGCGGGGACGGTCGCGGCCATGGGCGACCGCTATGCGCCGCGTGAGTTGCTCGCCTATCTCGACTTTTGGGTACGCCAGCAGCGACGGCCAGGCGCGATGATGCGCAGCGTGCGTCCCCTCTTCGAGCGCGGGGGACGCGCGCGCAGAAAGAGAGGAGCGTCGGCGCCAGACACGGCGTCAATATAGACAGATACCGGCCTAGCGGGCGCGACCATCGCGTGTGTCATGCGGAGAGGGTAGCAGCGTCCTGACCTGCGCCTGCTTAGACCCCACGGATCCGATCGATAATTGTTCCTGCCGTTGCTCGATCCACAGCCGCGCCAGGCCACATGCTGGTCGGGGCGCACGAGGAGAAGCGCGGCGTCGTAGAGATTTTCGAGCGCCTGACCGCGTAGCTCGACGACAGTCAGCGGCACACGACGGGCTGTCGCGGACTCGATGAAAGGAACCACGTCGGCGTCATCGCGGAGCCGCAGGAGTGACAACCCGTTCCCCAGCCGATCCTAAGATGAGCACGTCCGTCTCCTGGGGAATAGATTGACTTCGGGCCGGGGCATGCGCCGCCATCATGGTCCACCACTGCCTTTCTTCATTCTACGAGAACGTGTTTCCTCTGCTGGCAGGGAGGCAGAGGTGCGCGTCCTGATACAATGCGCCTCCTCCAACGCTACGACGGAGAGCGCAGAGAAACGGTCACGAGGGCGTCGTCGTCGCCTGCACCGTGACGGGCAGCGACCTCAGACTCCTGAGCACCGTGACGGGCAGCGACCTCAGACTCCTGATGGTGTTGTTCAACTTGCGGGCGCCTTGGCCGAGTTCGAACCGCTCCACGCGTCGCGCCACGGCGCCCAGGATCGCCTGCCCCTCCAACCGCGCCAGGGGAGCGCCCGCGCACAGGTGGATACCGAAGCCAAAGCCAACATGACCCGACGTGTTGCGCGTCACGTCGAGGGAGTCGACGACAGATGGCTCAAAGGACGGCACGCGCGCACGCTGATTGTGTTCCGCCTCGACCAGCCCTTCTCGCTGGAGCATACGCAGCGCCTCCCGCAGCGGAATGCGACTGACACCCAGCGACTCGGCCAGCTTGACCTGGGAAAGCATCGAACCGGGGGAGAACATGCCATCAAGAATCATGGTGCGCAAGCGTCTATAGAGAGGAGCAACTCCGTTTTTTCCGTCGGGTCCGCCATCGACCACGTCGGCTTGACGTGATAGTAAGTCATGCGCGTCATTCATGCTTTAATGCCTACGCTCTTTAATGCCTACGCTCATCCCGATTTTAGAATTCTATATCCAGGTTTACTATCAAACCCTTGAAAAAATCCCCTAGCCCGGCTATACTTACCGATACTGTATACAGCTTTCCGCGGTTTGTCAAGATGGCCTTCCGTGAATCCGCTCCACGCGCTGTGTATTAAGACGCATGACGACACAGCAAAGCAGCAGCTGGCGGCTTTGGAAAACGTCGAGATTGGGAGGAAGCACGTCATGAAGCCTACAGAGTGTTCTTTATCCGGCGCCGACCTGTCGGCATGGTGTCCTCACTTCGACCACCATGATCCCGCTCTCACGCATGACAACGTGTATCAGGTCTATGAACATCTGCGGCAAGACTGTCCCGTGGCGTGGTCCGAGAGATATGGCGGTTTTTGGGTCGTCTCACGGTATGGCGACATCGTCACGGCATTGATGGACCCTGTGACCTTTTCCTCCACCGAAGGCGTGCATCTTCCCCGACAGGAGAGTCAGCAGAAATCGATCCCGATCGACTATGACCCGCCCATCCACACGCTGTACCGGAAAATCTTCACCGATGCGCTTAACGTGCGCCTGATCCGCGGCCGTGAACCGTTCATTCGCTCCGTGATCGTCCACCTGCTGGCTCCGATCGCGGCCAAACGGCATCCGACGCTGGCATACGGTTCATCGAGCACCTCGGGCCGGGGGTTGGGATCCTCGCCGCCTGCTCGAGCGACGAAGCGGGCGTGCGGCAGGCCCTCGCCGCCCTCCCCCAACTCGGAGCGCCGCCGGCCACGATCCCGTCCCCCGACCCCGCACTGATGCGGGAGGTTTTGATGAACCCCCTCGCCCGGTCAACCCCTGCCGATATGGCCATCCTGCAACGCGCGGTAAGCACGTTCAGCGACGAGAAATGCCGGGCGTTGGCCACGACGTTCGTCGCCGATGGCACATGGCAGTGCCCCACGCTCATGCGCGAGCGGACGTGCGAGCTGTGCGACGCGCCCGAGTTCCGGGACGACCCCAACCTTCGCTACGTCGCCCCCTCCACGATCGAGGAGTGGGCTGCGGTCGCCGACGCGTTCGGGAGGCGCCCTCCCAAGGATAGGGCCACGTTCCGCGCCGCCTACGCGGTGCAGGTGAAGCTGACGAAGCTGCTCGACGAGGCCGGCGTGAAGATGCTGGCGGGCAGCGACGTGACCGGGGCGGCCTGGGAGGTTCCGGGCTTCTCACTGCATCAGGAGTTCGACGAGCTCGCGAAGGCTGGGCTGTCTCCCCTCCGGATCCTGCAAATGACCACGCTGAACGGCGCGGAGTTCCTCGGCACGACCGCCGACATGGGCGCCGTGGAGGTTGGGAAGAGCGCCGATCTCGTCCTGCTGGACGCCAACCCCATTGAGAGCGCCGACAATCTGCACGCAATCTGGGGCGTCGTGCGGGCGGGACGGTACTACTCGTCCGCCGACCTGGAGGCCATGAAGAGCAGGGTCGCAACGTCAAGATCCATTCACTAGCCGTACTCTAGGGCGCTACCCTGGGCAAGATCGCCCCGACCCCGCCCTGGGAGAAGCGTCTCCCTTATGACGACGAGATCGCCGCGCTCGCTGGAAGGCTAAGAGGACGTAACCCGACAGAGCGCCACCCAACAAACCAGTGATGGAGGAAACACGCAGGACGGATGCTCGACGACGATTACATGACCCTGCCTTAAAAGACCTGGCAGTGGACGGACCTTGAAAGGTCTGTAGGGTAGTCGATCTTTCGCAAGACACTTTAGTGTCCGTCGTCTGCCATGCGACTTCAGTCGCAGGTCCCGGACGGTAAGGGATAAGGGTTAACCCGCCCTGGCCTGTAGCGGATCGGGGTCGGAGTGCGTGGCCAGGCGCACGCGAGGGAGGCGGCGGCGCAGCGTGGCGATGAAGGAGGCGATACCCTGCTCCGCGCCGAGCGGCGCGGGGACCGCCTCGGCCAGCATCTCACGGTCGATGTTGAGCGTGCGCAGTTGCACTTCGTTGGCGTCGGTGCGCGCCAAGAGGTCGATCAGCGCCTCGGTCTCGCCCGTGCAGTCGATGTAGCCGGGGAAAACGAGCAGGTTGACGGCCACGGTGAGGCCATAGCGGCGCGCCACGCGCATCGACTCCTCGACGTTGGCAATGGAGTAGCCACGCGGACGATAGTAGCCGTCGTAGCCAGCCGGGTGCGCCGAGAACAGGCTAACGCGGATGCGGCCAAGCCCGACCTTGCACATCTCCTCCAGGCCCCGGTAGTTCCAGCCATTGGTGTTGATGTTGATGACGCCGCGGTCGGTGCGCTCCCGAATTAGCTTGATAGCCGTGACAAGCGGGCGCGCGCGGTTGAGCGGGTCACCTTCGCAGCCCTGCCCGAACGAGACCATTGTGCCGCCCTCGGTTAGGTGGCGCACCGCGAGATCGGCGATCTCCGCGGGCGTCGGCGCGAAGTCGAGCCGGATCTGCGGGGAGGGGACCGCGCCATCCTGTTCGGAGATGCAACCCACGCAAGCCGCGGCGCAGCGCGGCGAGACGGGGATGGCGCCCTCCCAGCGCTGGTAGAAGACGTTCTGTGCCGTGTAGCAGCCGTAGTGCTCGGCGCACAAGGCCAACTGCTTGTAGAGGCGGTTCTCGGGATGCGCGCGCTCCAGCCGCTCCACGCGCCGGTGCAGGTCAGGCGTGCTGAAGCCGGCTGGTCGCCACGTCGCGGCGTCGTCGACCGGCAGCGCGGCGGCGTAGAGGCGGCCCTCGCGCGCGGCCACAGCGGTATAGCCAAACAACGGGAGGTACGGCGCGGCGGCCTCTTTCTGGTAGGCGGGCAGGAACAGCCGCGCGTAGCCGGTGGGCAGCAGCGCGCCAACCGCGTAATCCTTCCCCTGCCTCAAAGGAACGTGGGCGTCGTCGGCGGCGCGGCCCAACGGGGTGCAGCCGGGCAACATGGTCAGCGTCGCGCCGTCGGGTAGTGGCACGAGGCGGCCCAGCGGGCGCGTGTCGCCGAATGTGCCGCCGAGCGGCCCCAGCGTGGGATGCTCACGCAGCTCGCCCGCCGCGTCGCTATAGACCAACCGCCAATCCGACATAACTCTACGCGCTCCCTATACTGCCCCGATATCCTTATGTCAGTATATCCGCTCCTCCCTTCGGCCCCTCTCCCTAACCGTGGAAGATACGGCTCGTGAATCACCGGCGCCGTGAGCCTGCGACTGCCTCCCCACCGCGGTGGGGAGGCAGTCGCAGGCTCACGGCGCCGGTGATTCACGAGCCGTGCCATGGGAGAGGGGGTTGGGGGTGAGGGCCCTGGCGTCAAGAGCCCTTGGGCGGTAGGTAGTGTGCGGCGCACGACCGCACGTAGCCATTGACGCCCACGCAGGCCTGCCCTTTCGTCGTGGCGAATGGCAGGGCCGGGCTGGGCGCCGGGTCGATCTCCGCGACGATGGGAGCACTGGCGCGGACGGTCACGCCGACCTTACCGTGACCACGCGGCGGCGTAGCCGCGATCACGGTGGCGAGTTCGACGCGCAGCGAGCCGCGCGGCAACAGGACATGACGTATCACATGGCGCCCCACGGCCACCCGCACGACCTCGATCTGTTGGGTCGGATTGTACAGGTCGATCGCGGTGTGGGCGCCGTGGACCACTCCGACCAGCGTCAGATTGTATGCCGGCCGCGGCGTCGCGACGCCGGCCGTGGCGCCGAGGCTGCGGGTCTGGCCATGGGCGGCCGCCTGACGCGCCACGCGGCGGCTGATAACGGGCACGTCGCTCTGCACGTCCACGCCGACGAGCGTGTGGCCCGCCACCAGGGCATCGAGGCGCGTGACGTCCGTGCTATGCGCGCTCACCTGCAATGAGACGAGTTGCGCCGCGATGGAACCTGTCGCGGGATCGGCGACGTACAGGCGTAATCGTACCTGCGTCGGGATGGATAGGGGATCGCGCACGACGATGTCCTCGCCGATGGCCGGGGCCGCCTGGCGTCCACGCGATGCGCTGACCGCGTCGCGCCCGCTCGACGCGGCAAAGTAGCGCGTCGTGCTCGCGCCCGCCGGTACCAGACCCAGGTAGAGGCGCCCGCTGGTAACGAGCGCGTTCGCCGTGACGACCGGACGCGTCCCCGGCACGTAGACGAGTGTGGCGTGCGCTATACCGCCCCTCGTGCGTATCTGCGCTGGCTGTAGCACACCATCGGTCGAGTCGAGGGTGAGCGGCGTGCCGGCGCGCACGAGCGCGTCACTCTGATCGACCACATGGACCGTGATCGGCACGGCGCGCAGGCCGTCGCGCCGGGTGGTGGCGCGCCCCGCCTGCATGGTCACGAAGTCGGGGCCGGCGCTCTCTACGGTCAGGATGGCCGTGGCCGTGCGCAGGCGTCCGCCGACGCGTCCGCTGACGCCCTGCCGCGCCGTCAGCGTCAGCCGGTACGAGCCTGGCCGCAGCGTTGAGTGCGTCTGGACGCGCAAGACCGGCGCGGCGTCGCCGGTTGGCTGTGCGAAAAGATTAGACTCGTTGCAGAATAGGGCGAGATCGTCGTAGAGTGTAGGTATGCTTACCTATGATACACTGGCGCGCAAACCGAGCGCCTTCAAATCGATGACCGGATTGACCGTCGACGAGTTCGAGGAG
>JAABUL010001385.1_pt1 | contig 46543 bp, 41 predicted proteins | sample 5559151 | NCBI WGS metagenome assembly JAABUL01 (sample SAMN10711876, study PRJNA513368) | rock metagenome | isolation source: Antarctica rocks | place: Antarctica: Victoria Land, Pudding Butte sud
AATTTTTTATGTTTATATAATGAAAGTGTTGATTGATGATAAGATTCATCTGTACATGATGTCAATTATGAATCTTTTGATTCTATTCTGCATTCAAATAGAATTAAAAAAGTCTAGAGATCTCAATATGATGCAGTTTGATTGAAGTTAAAACATTGCGTGATCGTGAAAACTGTCATGCAGAGTTTTCATTCATGCAACAGCATTCACTCTAACAGTCACAATCAATTTATGAAGAGAATTCAATGACAAGTTGATGTCAGTAAAAGATGAAAGAATATATCACTAGTAGAAGAGTTGACACAGAGCGCAAATCTGATGTTGTTCTACAAGTGATCAAAGAAGTGATTTCTCGTCGACTGCATTGATATATCAGACTTCTCTACTTATTGACGTCGTGAATGATACTTCAATGAAAAGATATCAGACATCGACAATTCGACGAAGAGCTTGAGTAGCTTGTGAGCTAGTGAGCAAAGTCGCTCGAAGCATAATGCGCTCGAGACGCATCAGCTAGCTACTAGAAGAGACATGTGCTACAAGCTAGCTGCTAGCAACATAGATCAGCTACGAGTCAGCTGCTAGCTGATTTAGCAACATGATCAGCTACAAGTCAGCTGCAAGCTGATTTAGCTGGTTTAGCTGATTTACTACCGCAGCTGTTCATGCTTCGCTTCATAGAACTGAGTCTACCTGTAGAGTTTTTAGCTTCGCCCTTCACTCTTCTACATCTACATGTTCAGCTATCAACTCAGCTACCTACTCGTCATTCTACATGCTCACCTATCTACATGTTCAGCTATCAACTTAGCTATCAACTCAGCTATCAACTCAGCTATCTACTTGTCACTCTACATGCTCGCCTACCTACATGTTCAGCTATCAACTCAGCTATCTACTCATCAGTCTACTCACCAGCCTACTCACCAGCCTACTCGCCAGCCTACTCGCCAGCCTACTCGCCAGCCTACTCGCCAGCCTACATGCTCGCTACTCTATATGCTCGCCTACCTACATGTTCAGCTACCAACTCAGCTATCTACTCATCAGTCTACTCACCAGCCTACTCATCAGCCTACTCGCCAGCCTACTCGCTTCAAAACATGCTTCAAAACATGCTTCATGCGACGTGTTCAAACACACGTTATTCACTTCATGATCTACTTCATAGTATGCTTCATACATGCTTCATAGCACATGCTAATTAGCTCAATAGAAAACATTCTTCATGACTCGATATCAAACTCTCTATCAAATTCTCTACCAAATTCCCTATCAAACACTCTATCAAACACTCTATCGAGCTCTCTATCGAATATTCTACATGCTTCAAAATACGCGTCGATCGGGCGCATAACATGCGTCAAACAGTGCTTCAAACAATGCTTTCTACGTGACTTTCTTCATGACTCTCTTCATGACTCTCTTCATGATTTTCTGCTCACTCGACACTCTACATGCTCACCTATCTACTGATCTACATGCTCATCTATCTACATGACTTTCTACCAAGCTTCGAATTGCTTCATATTCAAGAATCAAATTTGATCTCTATCGAACATCAAATATGAGTTCTATCAAACACTCTTCATGACTTTCTTCATGACTCTCTACCAAGCTTCGAATTGCTTCATATTCAAGAATCAAATTTGATTTCTATCAAACATCAAATATGAGCTCTATCAAACACTCTTCATGACTCTCTTCATGACTTTCTTCATGACTTTCTTCATGACTTTCTACCAAGCTTCCTACATGCTTCAAAATCGCGTCGGTTGAGCGCATAACATGCGTCAAACAATGCTCTTTTCATGACTTTCTTCATGACTTTCTTCATGACTTTCTTCATAGCTCTCTTCATGACTTTCTTCATAGCTTTCTTCATGACTTTCTACCAAACTTTCTATCAAACTCTCTTCATGACTCGACTTTGCACTAAGCACCTTACATAGTCAAAAATTCGTAAGTAGATGGTTAAATAACTAGTTAGATAATCAATTCATTGAATCATTTATTTGATTACATAGCTGTTAACAAATCGTGAATGTAGAAACTGTAGTATATATTGCGCATTACATATTTTGCGCAAAGAATGCTATTTGAGCAAAGGGTGTCATTTGAGCAAATGACTGTCATCAAGAGCTAGAAGCGCACGTAGCTAGCTATTAGCTCTTGATGTGTGACTATTAGAGCTTGTATGCTAGAAGCTCGGCTAAACAGATGTTTTTGACTTCTGCTAGCTTGAGACGCATTTAGCTGGTTTTAGCTGAGTTCGCACTTTTGCCGATGAATAAATAAGTCGTTTCAAATGATGAGTCTGAATTCATTACTACATGTGTTTGAAGAAGTAGTGATTCATCGAATGCGCTGATATACTGAAGAGACTCGATGAACTCAACTTCTGTATCTGAATAGCGACAAGTCATACATTTATCTATGAAGACAATTGAAAGTTCAGAAGAACAATCAGAACGCATTCTTCACTATCGATCAGAGCTAAGCATTCAACTACGACTGCGATCGCACATCTATAACAGCAACTTATTCAATGTTTACGTGACACAAAACAAGAGCAGAATAGAGTTATTTGTTACAATCACACTCTATCTTCTCATCGTACATATCTTTCTTTCACGTATATTTCCTTGCTCGATGAATGATAATCATCGAGCAAAGAACACAGTTTTGACATTACAATCACGAGCATCATGAATGCAATAATCTTCGCAATCGAAGATCAAAACATCGTTGTATAGAATATCATTAATATGAAGAGCAGAGCAAGAATGATGAATCGCAAAAAAACAGCACAGACACGCAGTAAGAGTTTATTCAAGCGTTACATGCTGAATAGAAGCTATAGATTCATAACTGAATACATAGTCTTAGTGTTATAGTCTCGACGGCGAAGAAGTCGCTGTGTAGTCGACAAGCGATTTTCTTTCTCAGTGAGTTTTGTTCGTTCAATATACATAGCATAAAGTCTCTCATGAATCAATTCATTATCGATGTTGCACAAAGTATGAATATAAATATAAATTTAAATCTAAAATCTAAATCTAAATAATGAAAGTATTTTTCTTAGATAAAAATCTCGTGTTCAACTCATGTAATAATCAATACAGTTTATTGTCTTAGTTATTTTTAAATCTTAAGTCTAGTAATAAAAGTTTATTATTTGATCTCTGTTTATATCTTATGTTATTAAAGAGACAATCATTATATTATTTACAAGTTTATTTAATAAAATTTCGTATTAAAATTTATAATATTCTTTTTTTTAAATTTAAGTAAACGTTATTTTACTTTCTTAAATATTTAATTAATAAAGTTTAAAAATAATTTAAAGAATGTTTTTTAATATTGAAATTTATAAAAATCATTAATATTAAAGAAATTTTCGTTTAAGTAAAAAATTATATCTTTATTAAATGTTTTGTTACATTTTTTTTATATTAACAATATAGTTTAAAATCATTTTTAAAAATAATAAAAACTGTTATTTTGTTTAACTTTATAAATTGCGAGAAATTTAATATTTACATTTTAACTTGTTCGTGAAAAAATATTAATGATATTAATTATAAAGACAGACTTCAGGTCTTTAAATACGATGATATTAACGACAGATTAAACCCTGTGTTATTGTTCGTTATCTCTTCTATCATTATTGTCAGAAATATTGATTTCGATCGTCATCTCGATCTCTTCCTGTCTGGCGGGAGAGACCTCTGACTCATGCGGGGCTGAGGTGCTTTTCACTCTTGATCCACGATACTGACCAAGACTGAGAATGGAGCCCTTATGAGATGGACAGTACGAGATGCCAAGAGCAGTGCCCCCGCCAAAATGCTTGCAACGTGACCGATCAGGATCCTTCCCCACTCATGAAGCCTTACCAAGCCGGAGCTGCTCCGTTCTTGCCTTAGCAGCACATTCGATAGCTTCTCGTGGCAGCTGCGCTCCAACAGCTACTTTAGACGGCTCCTAGTACAGGGGGAAAACCATTTCCTTCTTCAGCTCTCTAAACTTTCGCGCCAGGCTACCCTCGGCGACGTGATCACGGGTCTTACAGCCATCTCCAGCAGAATGGACATTGCAGCAAGACCAAGTCACGATGTTGCGGGAAGTATCAATGCTTTCCTTGCTGTTACTCTGAAGCCCTCCTGGTTTACCTCATTAGAAGATTCGACTGCGAATCCAAAGTATGTGTACGTACTATCATGAAAGCTACACCCACCACGGGAGCCCGCTTCGTCTACAAAATCCTGCTTACACTTGCGGCAGCGCTTGAGCGCGATGGTTCCAACAGCGGTGGGACACTCCTGGTATGGAGGGAGTGCCATGTGGACGCCGGCCGTCTCGAGGCTCTTACGGTGAGCTATGTCTGCCAGGATGAGGTTTGCTTTGCGAACTATTCCCACATTCTCCCTCTTATCCGTCTTGCAGATACGCAAGAGGGCCTCCCGCAGCTCGTGCTGGTTGAGTTTGAGGATGTTCGCATCGACTTCCCACTGCTGCTGCTGCTGAATGTCCATGGCAATTAGAAGTTACTCAATCGCTTTCGTGCTGAAACCAAGGGCGGGAGTGATATGATGTGATGGGACTGCGACTTCAGACAAATGCCGTGCGGATGGGTGCCGTGCTCAGATGTGATGCTGTGCCGATCACTTGGGCGATGATGGCGGGAGTGTAGTTGTTCTGCAGCACCATACTGATGCACTGCACCAACATCTTTCTAGAAGACCAGGCACCTATGAAGAACGAGGCATAGAAAGAAATAACAGGGTGTTATGCAATCTAGAGGAAGGCGTGTCCTGGGGTGCTGAGGGTCGGAGTAGGGGATCAGAGTAAACATGAGTAAGCAGAACCTTTGGCCCTCCCAATTCGCTAAGCTGTTGATCGGTCGAGATGGCTGACCTTCTTGAGGCACATCTCCACTACTATCAGTTGCTAAGGAGGTCCTTCGGATGGAGCTACACTCGTCACGTTGCAGGCCTCTCCGGGTCCACTATTTCCACATTTGGGATCCAAATCCCGACTCGCCGCAGGAAGGAAATGTGGGAGAAAGCAATCTGTAGTACACGTATTACAGCCATAACCGTGGTCTGCGAGGTACACTTGAACCCTATCCATTTGTTCCGTTATTGCTGCATATATGGCGAAGTCGAGGAAATTCGCCTCTACTCATGCCTTCATTCGTGTAGTGTAGTTTGGGATTCTTCTTTTATCATCAACGTTCAGTTCAAGAACGAAACGCTGATTCACGATCGAAATGGCCAAAATAAGCGAGGCATTTGGTCCCCCACTTTCAAAGGATCCCCAATCCGCATGGGAGAGATTCCTTGAGTCGGTTCAGGAATACCCTGACAAGCTGGCGGTTGCATCAGTTCATCAGCCGCACGACCTTTTTGGGATCCCATGTTCAGCACTGAAAGGCGACGGCAAGCGCAGTCAACGGCCATACTTGCGATGGACTTACAAGAGCTTATTGCAGGGAGTTTCTCGGCTCACTGCAGGTTTGAAATCTGTGGGCGTTAAGCCAGGCATGCCGATATTTTGTTTTCAGGCTAATGGCGCCGAGTACCTGCTCACCTTGTAGGTTGAGCGCCTTGATCTGTCGGGTACGATCTTGCTAACACGGCAAAATCAGGTGGTCCTCGTTTGCGATGGGTTGTGTTCTTGTGCCCATTAACCCGCGCAACTTGGCCAACAAGAACGAGATCACGCACATGATTAAGACTGCCCTCAAAATAACCCCAGGTAGCACACCAGTTGTGATTACCGCTGATGCTATCTCGGCCACCGCAGTAGATGCCCTGGGCCTTTTGGTTGACCCTACTAAAATTTTACTATCAAGCTCCGATGTGTTAGAAGGGTGGATCCCATTCGAGAAGCTGATGCAAAGACCCGCAGCAAATGGTGTGAAAGAGGCAGAGCAGCATCCGAAGAACGCTGCCGAGGGTGCTGTTTTGTTCACGAGTGGAACCACTTCCATGCCGAAGGGGATCTTTACTGAACGGTCTACCCACGCCTGGTTCATCGAGTCATGGGCCAGGAGCCGACCGTATGACAGTATTTTCGCCGGCTCGAGATTTTGTTGTGTGCTCCCGAACAATCACTCCTTTGCTCACTATATGGTCGTCTGTGCCCAGTCCATTGGGGCAGCAATAATTTATCCCGGGCCAGGGTTCGAAGCAAATGCCATGTTAGAAACACTCCACCGGGAAAAAGTCACTCAGGTTAGTCTGCTGGATCCTCTTTCCTCGGGCTCTGTATCACCACATAAAGCTAGAAATTGAGCACTGTTGACTCTTCACTTCGATAGTGCGTAATCCCTGCTGGGGGCATGTTCTTCTCTCATTTCCTGCAACTGTCATATCCGCCATCACCCACGATCATGAAGCAAAGTGGTAATACTAATTCAGGCCTTCGATAGCACCGTCATCATACCGACAATAATCCACGCTCTCATCGCAGCCAAAGCTGGCCACGCACAGCGCCTCGGCCTCACCCAAGTGATCGTCGGCGGCGCAGTGCTATCACCGGATTTCCGTCGCTCCTGCATGGAACAGCTCGGGGCAAAAAGTGTGGAGAATTGGTATGGCATGACAGAGGGGCTGCTGGTTCGACCGGGAAACCAAGGTGATGTGTCCACGGTGGTGCACGGTGACGAAGTGTCCATAGGATGGGTAATGCCTGGTTACTCGATACGGATCGCTGACCTTTCGACCAATAAGCCCGTGCCGAGGAATGCAAACGGCGAGCTTCAAGGCTCCTGCGATATTATCACAAGATACATCGGAGGCGCCAGCGCAGACAACTACTACAACGATGCAGATGGACGGATGTGGTTCAAGTCAGGGGACCAGGCAAGAATGGACAGTCAAGGACGTATCTTCATAACTGGGCGTTACAAGGACATGTAAGCGCGCAACAAAGCCTATCACTTACTATACTAACCCAACATAGTATAATTCGTAGCGGCGTGAACATATCCCCCGCTGCAATTGAGACCGCTGTCTCCAAGGATCCCGGTCTTGCCTCTCTCAATCCTCAAGTCGTTGGTGTGCCAGACGCCGTTGCAGGAGAGGTACCCGTTGCTGTCATCTTAGGGGTCGCCTGCTCGGGCATCACAGAGGCCATCCAAAACGCCATCCTCCAGAACCTTGGTAGTGAATTTGTTCTTGATGATGTTATCTCTGCTCGAGACCTTAATCTGTCCGATTATCCGCGCACCATGGCGGGGAAGATTCGAAAGACAGAGTTGGCTGAGCTCATCAAGATATACCGGGCTGGAAGAGACAAGCCGTCTGCCATTCTCGACAGCGCAGAGGCGGCCACAGTGGTCAAGAACATTTGGGCCAAAGCCATAGGCTTTGATCCCTCTCGAGTGCCTTTGAGCAGACCAGTCGGGGAGTTTGCTGATAGCATCACGGTGATGAGAGTTCGGACTGCCATCACGCGGCAAACCGGCAAGACTCTGTCCATAGCAGATATGATCGGCACAGACACGATTGCTGGTCACATCGAGCTTATACAGAAGCAATCTGTCGAAGAGAAATTGGTTGTCAAGCGTCCGATCCGAGCGGGGCCGCCTGAGGTTGACGACATGATACATCTTTTGGAGGATCCAGAACTGCTTCAACCCACGAAGAGACTGGTTGTGGATAAGATCTCTGCGTTCGGGCTTGATTGGGCCGACGTGGAGGATGTCGTGCCTGCTTACGATTTATATAACGTTTTGGCAGAAACCAGAATATTTGATACTTGGGGCATGAAATTTGGGCTTTCAACCCAGAAGACGAATAAGACAGTAAGTTTCCACCAAATTACCAGTGTCAGCAACTGAGAGGTTTCAGGACTTGAGGAAGGCAATGAAAAAGATGCTGGCCAACAATAGGTTCCTAGCGTCCTTCTTGGTTTGGGACAGTACAGCGCTAAAGCCTGACGTTGCCCTCCACGTAGCAGTACGCCAGACGGATAAAATCTTCGATCTCGTGATTCAGGACGGCGGGAAGCTGAAAAAAATCGACGACATCAAAACGACAACGGCCAACTATCCCCATCCCAGTCATGCTATGTTCCCGGGCCCTTTGACCCGTGCTATGCTGTACGACATCGAGGAAACAGGAACCATTGCTGTGATCCTTGCTGTCAGCCATGCTGTCGTGGATGCATCATCGGCTCAGATCTTCAGAGAAGACCTCGACAATGCATTGGGCGGAGCATCTCTTGAGGAACACGTCGATTTTAAACCCTATGCTGACAGCTACTACAACTTCCGAACGTCAGCAGAAGCAAGGGCTGCGGCAAATTGGCACGTCAAGCGACTCGAAGGCCTAGAATCGCACAGGAAAGCACTCGAAAACCCCTTCCCGGTTCCAAAGGGTACGTATGAAGCCAGGATTGCAGCGAGCGGCCGAGACTTGACCCAACATGTGTTCCAAGTTCCAGGACTCGATGACCTGCGCAGAGAGCACAAGCAGATCGCACTCAACGTCGTCGTGAAAACTGCTTTTGCACTGGTCCAGGTCTACCGCACCGGACACACGCATGCGCTCTACCAAAATTTCGAAGCTTCCCGCACGTCATTCCCGTTCCTACCGAGATCTCTAGAGTCCAGAGGCGAATTTGGGGCAGCAGATGTGGCCGGGCCCACGGTTCAGATCGTCATCAACCTTGTCGAGGTTGACAGGGCACAAACAGTCTTGGCCTTGCTCAACCATATGCAAACGGAGCAAACCAGCTTGACAAGACATGCCGCGGCCCCATTCCGCCAAATCATGGAGGGACTTGGGCCAGCTGGTTGCCTGCTACCTGCTATGGTCAGTCATCAGGCGTTCAACTGGCTGCCTACAATGGGTGGGATGATGAGAAATCCCTACGAAAACATGGAGATGGTGCACATGGACACATACCCCGCTGCTGGGATTGGAATCCTCGCAGGTCTGGGTGGACCGGATTCAAGTACGGTTTTCATGCAGGCTATGGGTCAGATGTTTGATGAATGTGGTCTTAGAGAGTACATGGCGCAGATAGAGAAGATAACGAGGTGGCTGACGGACAGGAACAATTGGGAATCTCCAGTGGGTGGATTCACCACCGTTCTGGAAGATTGAGAAGGGAGGGCAATTTAGACAGGCTGAAAATTTCTCGTGGGCTCATGGATCAAAGTGACCGCTCCGTACATGCCTTGCTAAGCCTAATGCTCTCCGTGTCTATGGAATTCAAGGCCTATGGCCCTACTTATGGTGGGGAAGTCACAGTCTGATCGACGATAATTGTAGACGATTCTTTTGATGGTGTTCGGTGTTGCTCAAATGCCCCTTACTCAGCTTATTGACCTGATAACGCACTTGTTTTGCCTCCTACCTCTCTCCTTTCTCTCCTTTCACGCTCCTGTCGGATCACGTTGGAGTGCAGCTCATGATCAATAACACTCACTTCTTTCAATGTTCCTGAGGCTGTAGCACATCCATTCTGCGCCGTTCAGAGTTTTTAGATACCACATAGGTCGCAGTGCAAGTATATTAATTAATAATCCTCCAACATGGCAGTTCAGCCCTGGTAAGAAATGACTTGAACGCCATTTCTGAGCTCTCTCACTCGATATTATTGACTAAGAGCATTCGGGTTCTAGAAAGCTTGTGTCCCCATAAGACCTAAGAATCTTCGATAACAATCGAAACTAACAGATTCAAGCCCTTTATAGGCCAAAACCTTTACCAGATGGACATTGTACGACATTCCACTGTAGCCTCTAGCAAGCTACCAATCTTCTACTTCTCCTCATTGTTCGGCGAAAACCAGCAATTTTGACCAGAGTCTACCTGCTCTAGCGAACTGGTGAAGCGATTTCGAACACCACTGCCCATAAGGGTCCTATAGCGGTTCAGCCTCAGTGATTCGAACCCACATGTCCCAATGAACCCAGCCCGTATAGGCTCTCTCCTTCCATGGACTTCCCGGGTATACTAGCTGCCAGTCAAATTCGCGCATCAACTTCGCAGGGCAAAACAGATTAGCTTCGCGGTCGGTCTCAGGTAGGTGGGAAGGTCGGTCAAGGCTCTGAACTTTCGGGCGAGCGTTGGTTAAGTCAGACATACCTCGAAGAATATCTTGTTAAGCTCCATGTAGGCGAGCAGTTTCCCCGAGCACATCCACCGCCCGTACCCGAAAGTGAGGTCTATCGTGCGTGTCATGTCGTTCTTCTTCGCTTCATCGCATTCGAGGAATCTCTCCGGTCGGAAGAGCTGGGCGTCCTGGCCGAAGATTTCCTCGCGTCTGAACATGGCGGGGGCGTTCCAGCCGATGCCACTAGAGGAACAGTGGATGTTAGTTTTTGTTTGTGCGTGGCTTCAATATCTTTCTTTCCGAGGTCTTTGATCGGATAATTTTGCAGGAAACTAAGCTGCAACTCTCACTTACGTCCCTGCGGGAATGAATTGTCCCAGGATCTTCTCGCCTCCCGCGGGAACGTCCTTGTAGAACCCGGACGTGGCGGGGGGCCGCATGCGGAGACCCTCGAAGATCACGGCCTGCGATCGCAAAGTGTCAATACCTTCAACTATGTTCAGTTACTTGAGATGCGAACCTGCAGATAAGGTAGTTCCCAAGCTTGTGCATTCGTAATGGGTGATGATGCTTTGCCCGATTTTACTGCGTCTGTGATCTCAGCCTTTAAGCGCTGATAGGCTCGAGGGCATGCCATGATATGCACTTGAAATTTCCAGAGTCAGCCAAGGGTGGTCATCCGTATACATCGTGTCGAAAGAATAGAAGCTGTTGCCAGGGGATAGAGTAATCTCGACACAATGCAGAAATTCCGAATAACTCACGCATTGTGACACGTATAGTCGACGCGGTAGTATCTGACCCTGCGGCTATCTGAATGATGACTTCGGATTTGGTTTCGTTCTCATCCATGCCATGCCGCATAAACGATCCCTATACACGATAGTATCAGGTGAGCTTTGGGGGTATTTACGTAGTGACATTTTCCGCCAAGTCAGAATGACACGACTCACAATCATATCGTCGTGCGAACTATCGTTCTTCTCGAAACGACTCTTGACGATTCCATGCCCAATGCTTATGACACCTCGTTAATGGTCTACCTCATGATGTGATACATGCACTCACCCCATCAACTTTCCTATACCCCTTTCGTCCGTCGTCCTCGGGGCAAAGAAACGATTGAAGGGCGGCTTTATCAAGATACGGCGCAGCAAGGGAATGTCTCCGGTAGTCGAGATGAATCCAAGAAGCCGCTCTACACCATTCGCGTAGCCATACAAATCTTCCTTCGCAGCCATAAAGCCAAAGGCCTTGCCATAGGCGATCTCGGTAATAATATCCAAGGTAAAGTACCGGACGAAGTGCGCAAAGTCGAGAGGCTTGAGTTGATCTGCCGAAGAGAGATGCCTGGTCCGGAGGATTTCCACGAGATGCTGTATCATGCGATCAACAGCCGGCTCGAAAACCATCCCGTCGCGTCCGCCATAGCCATGCGCGGTCTTAGCCTTGCGAGTATCATGCGGCCCGATCTTGATGGAACATAGGAGATTGTCATGGTCGGGGTCCATCTTGGTCGCAGTATACCACTCATTCCGGTTGGCCGTGCTCCGAGCACCGTTCATCTGCTTCACCGCCTCCGGATGATCCGTGAGAATATAGTTAGGTCCTATGCGAACCAAGGGCCCGTATTTCCGGAGGTTCTCATATTCCATACCACGGCCCCGTATTATTTTGCTTGCCACCCATAGATAAGAGAATGAGGCCAACCAAGGTCCTGGGATATGGCGAAGTCGATACCAAGTGGCAATGCATGAGACGACATACCAGGTTATGAGCCCGATGGCCACCAGTCCCAGCGGGGCTGATACACCCATGGTTGAGCTTGAATAATAAGGTATGTGATTGGGGATTGAATAAGAATAAAAATAGCCCTCGTGAATTAGCTTAAGTAGAATCACACAAAAAACAATATGAAACAACGGTACTACAAAGTGTCATCCTACATTTATATGAAAATTCAACGGAATCCTCTGACAACTTTGGTAGAATCGCTGTAAACTTTACGCTAAAACCAGATTTCCCTTATGCGGAATTTCTCTATAACCAGCTTCGACTTGTACCTTCGAAATTTCCAGATAAGGTGTGTGTGTATAAGAGAGGCGAGACAGTAGAGCTAGCATATATTCCTTGGTTCACATACGACAATACATTGTTATTATGCAGGGAAGTATTGCTAATGCAATCCGGTGGAGCCCCTATTTCGTTCGCATATACTCTACCAGGATTCAGCTCCTCCGGAACCCTCCGTCTTCTTCTGATCCGTGGCTCTGCAGCACATTCGTTCCCGCTGTCAACTTTCAAGGGCAACGGGAGTCGCGAGGCAGCCTTGTCTTACTCTGCTTCCTAAACAAACAAGCAGGGTTAACGTAGTAGAAGATAACTCATCAGTGGGGGACAAAAGTCGTGGTAGCATAAGCGAGAATAACCGAGTCTCGAAGTTGCCGCTTATGCTACCACGACTTTTGTCCCCTGCTGATGACTCATTGTGAAAGGGGAGCAGGTTCGGACTGTTTTCCGGAGTGCGAAGAAATTGTTGTTTGAATGAAAGATTCTTCAAAGATAAGGGGTCGTTGATTGATCATCCAGGGATCGGACCGTTAAGTGGTAGAATAACGGGTAAAAGACTCGGCCATGAAGATCGTCTGTACCTACCGTAGCGTCTTGTATTGTTAGAGGTTAAGGTACTGTACTAGTACTTACTACTTTTCCGGGGGGATTGTTGTTAGAATGATCTTCAAAGACAGGGGAGTTGATTGGTCATCAAAGCGAAGATAATCCTTGACTGTGGCTTCAGTATTAACAATAAACCCCCTGGATACGTTGTAGTACCTACCTCACAGTACAACGTACAGGGTTTACTACGTACTTAAGACAAAAGGACAGCTTACCATCTTTCAAGGGAAATTATTGTTGGCGTGATCTGCAAATACAGGGCGTTTGGATTGGTCAGCACAGCAAAAATAATCCCTGACTGTGACTTCAGCGCCAACAATAATTACCCTTGAAGTATAGTAGCTGGACCCTTGCTGGTTGTCGATCGGTGTACTAGTATATCGATGCGCTATTGGCTATAATTCCCCGGGAGCCGCATCGGGAGTCCCGGAAGCCCCACGCTACAGTAGCTCAGGGCTCCCCGGGCCGGGCTCGATAAGTACCAGTAGATTGCCGATGCGACGTCTATGTACAGTACTACCACCAGTACAATGAATATGAACTGTAGCGTGTGTTCGAATCCTTCGACAAGGTATACAAAGAATCAACCGGTTTGTATCTACGTTGCTGCTCTTATCTCTTCTCTATTAGGTGATTTATTCTCCGAGAGTACTGCATCATTACGTTGAGACTAAACGTGCTTACGTGATAACCCTGTGGATCGTAGCGCTACTCTCTCTGTTCACTCAGGTCCTCTGAGGTAGGTAGTGTGAAAAATGTCCGAGGGGACCGAGCATGATTCTGCTATGGCTGAATTTGTCACAGACCTGCGTGGTCTGCTTAGGATCAGCTCCCACGGGGCTAACCGGCATATAGCGATTATCTCCGCTGGTGTCCTACTTACGGTAGCCTATTTGAAACTTGCTCACTAGGTAGGTTGTGCGCTTCCCTTGCTGAGCGGGATTCAACTAAGCGGCCAGAGCTCGGTTTCAAGTCCGATGTCACTTCGGCTGAGGAAAAAGGATTTATCGCCAAGCAGTATATAGAACCATTAAGTTCTCATCATTCATTGAACCCTGGGGAACGGGCCGTCCGCGATGTCAGCGCCCGTTAAGCCTGCGTCACGGTCATCATCCACTAGAGGCTTGCAGAAATGGACTTCCGAGCAGGACGCACAATTGAACGCTGCCGTGTTACAAGGTAGGTCGATACAAAGAGCATCAATCGGCTATACGAGGGGGGAAACCCTGGCTGACTGGTCTGGAACTCAGAACAACCCGGATGCACAATCAGCTGGCAGAAGATAGCCGATAGATTTCCCGGGAAAACGAGAAAGGATTGTCGCAAACGATGGCATTACTATATTGCGCAGCGCTTTCAAAGAGGCTCATGGTCGGAGGAGGAAGATGCAAGACTCAGACAATGTATACAACAATACGGCACAAAATGGAGTAAGATTGCGGCCTTTGTAGGTACCAGAAACGGGGATCAATGCTATAAGCGCTGGACGGACACACTAGACCCGCAAATCGACAGAAGCCCTTGGAGAATGGAGGAGGTAACAGCGGGCGCTTTCCATAAGTTTCAAGCATGACGATGATCTCTAATTGTGTGACAGGATGCGTTGCTTCTGGAAGGTGTCCGGATGATGGGAAGGAACTGGAAGGAGATCGTGAACGGCAAGCTGCCCTGCCGGAGTGGTCTCGCAGCCAAGAACCGTTACTCTTTCCTGCAGCGTCAAATGGAGAGAGGCCAGCCTCTTGCGGGAGCTGGAACATGCGTCCATGACCCGGAATCACGGCCAAATTTGAATTTCCTGGAGAATACCCCGGAATCGATTGATTCGGCTCCATCTCTTGATATCGACACCATACTCGCGAATCTGGACGACAATACTGATGTGGCCAGTCTGTCGATCCCAGATCCAGGGCTGAGACCAGGGCTCAATGGAAGCAATCGTCATGCAGATTTCTTTGGCAACAGCGATCCTCTGGCGACAGGGTTTCTGCCAATATTCAACCCTCATCCATCACCAGTAAGGAGCTCAGACATGCATGATTGGACAATGTTCGATGACAGCCTGGCTCACGGCCACTACAATGGCGACATGGACTGGGGACAGTCGGGCAGCAACCTCGCACCTGGAGAATCAAATAAGAGGCACAGCCGGGCCCGAAGTCCGACAGTGAGCCTTTTAATCAGGGCAACATGTCAGCTGGAGAAGACGGAATCGGTAATGGACGAGCTGACGAAAACTATGAACGGCATGACAGTCCGCAGGCAAATCGAGAGCTACCAGCTGTCGGTCGATGAGAATTCGACCTAGTTGTTTTTGGGTTAGAAGCAACAAAGCCGTGGGACCTGGGGATACGCAGAAACGTTGGGATGTGTATTGCTGGGGTCGAATACCGATGGCGCGCTCGTTTGAACTCAGGTCCGTGGCCGTACGCGCCTCGCCGACCTGATCCCTGTGTGATCAGAGAGACTGATAGAAAGACTGATAGAAAGGCTGATAGATAGATTAATCGATAAAGTGATAAAGCTGATAGAAAGTTATGATAGAAAGTTATGATAGTAATTCTGCTAATAAATAAAGTAATTCGCTTCATAATTTTACTTTCTTTATCTTTTTACCTCATTAAATATATTATTATTAATAATAAATATTTATCATTGAATTTTCTTATAGAAAACTATTTAACTCATTTTCATTAAGTTGAGTGAAAAAGAAAATCTTGTCATTTAACTTATTATTTAACTGAACTTAATAAGTAACGTGATCATTAAATTAAGTAAATTTTAAAAAACTTATTTTAATTTAATTTATTTCATGAATTAAGTTTAAAACATTAAAATAACTTAATAAATTTAAATTATGTTATAATTTAATCAAGTGTTACTTTAATGATATTACGATTAAAAGTATTAAGAAAAGTTAATGTTAAAAGATGTTACGAGTAAAAAATAACATTTAATTTTAATTATGTTTAATTAACAAGTTAAAATCTTTTAAATATAAATGTTACTCAACATTTAGTAAATATAAAGTCGTAAAACTTTTTTTCATCATTTTTTTTCTTCTTCGTGCAACGTTTTATATTATAATTTAATTGATGAAAAAACAATCACATCATGCGCAAAATGAATTTTTGAAAAGAGCACTACAAATGAAAAAGTAAGAATCAAATAGATGAATAAATGATGATAAATTGCATGAACAGCAGTAATGCTGATTCAATGATGACTGTGAGCAGCATTGACTTATCACAGAGAGACAGTGATGCAAGACTTAAATATTTATGCAATGATGAGATAAATGTTAACAACATCATAAATTTATTAACATAAATATTGATGTTAAAGAAAAAGAAGAGCAAAGATCATTCATGAAAAAAAATGACTTTAAAGCTGATTAAACATCTTTGAAATGTCTTAGAAAGAAAGATTAAAAATCAAGATGCATTCATTGCAAAGAACATATAAAAGTTGAAAACATTCATTCAACTTTTCAATAAACAGTTACAAATATAAGAAAATACATGTTTCATGTTTGAAATGACATCATGAATCAACATAGCAAAAGAAGATGCATCAACAAGAAAGCAATGATTCAGAAATGACTTGTCATTGCTTTGCAAAGAACATAAGATTCTGATGAAAATAATGAAAAGAAAAGAAATGAAGAAAGTATAAAAGAAGTTCACGAATCAGATTTTTCAAAGAATTGCAAACATATTGATGATGAAATGCAATTTAATCATGTCACTTCACAAGCTTGAAAGCGATGATATTATGCTGCACGCAGTAAGCTCAGAAACTTAAGCAGTTCTAGAAAGATTTCAGAAGTGAATGAAAGAAATTACAGATTCAGCGCAGATAAAACATTAAAGCTTTGCAATACTAGCACATGAAATATACATTATATTGAATATAAATAATCAGAAAATAATCATTAAAAGACTGATAAAAAACAATGCAAGACTGCATGAAGATCTAAAGATGTTAAGAGTAGCTTGATTCAAAAAGATAGTCAAAAGTGAGAAAGTTCATTCATTGTTCATTATAAAAGTCATGATCAAAATAATGATAAATCAACTGCTAAATGTAAGCATGCTGAACTTATATTAGAAATGCATTTGTAAATTGTTTGAAAAGAACTGTTGCATCATTTAATGCTTCAGATGCATTGATTTTGATCATATGATTAAATTCTGCAGAAATGAAGAATGTTGCTTCAAATGTACAAATAAACATCATCATGAAGAATGCATTGTGTTGATGAATAAATGATAATACATGAACTGCAATGACAGTCACAAATTCTGAATGCGCTCTTGTCTTAAGTGAAAACTGCAGATGAAACAATTCAAAGAAATATTTTAAAACAGATTGATCAGATACTTGAAAACATCAAAAAGCAATCACTCATTTTTCTTTGCTTTCTTTTTGAACTTTCTGAATTTATTGAATTTATTGAATTCAATGAATATTTCAATAATGACTAGCAGTTGAAACATCAACGAATCTGCATGACAAGTGATGAAAGTCAAGAAGAGATGAGTCACTTTCTCTTCATGTGTAATTAGCAATTCAAAGAACATGATATCTGAATAAATATAAAAACATCAGATCAGAAAATGTAAAAGATTCACAATGATTAAAAGTATACAAAACATTATCTTTATGCAGAATCAACAACAGCTATAAATAATGTTATAATGAATCAAATCTTTTTATGAATATTACAGTACAATATCAGAAAGTCATTGAAAATTCAAGAGTTGTTTCTGATAAACAGAGAGATTCATGAATTTGATATAATAGTCATTCAGAAACAAGATTGCAATGCTTATGCTTTGCAGACATTTAGCTTGATACACAACTTCTTTCATTTAATGAAAGACTCATCATCTCAAGCAAAAACATGCATTTACGTCAATAAACACTTAAAATTCAATCAATGAATGATGAAAACTATTGAATCAAACATCTGTTTAATCAAGATATAAATCAGCAGCTTGAATGATGAAATGAAGACTTTACAACTTATAAATGTTTATAATTCATGCTCATTATTTATCATTTTTACAGAAGAATCATTTATCATTTCTTGTTTGAATGAATTAATCAAAGTTGATTGTAAACAGTTAATGATAGAAAATTTTAATCTGCATCATTTACACTGAGAAGATAGAAAATGTTTTACTCATCACACAGTGACTGATGCTTTATTAAACATCATTATGAATGCAAAACTGAAGTTATTGCTTAAGTTAAACACAATTATTAAAGAAGTTCACAATCAACTTATGACAATAAATCTGACATTTGACAGTGAGAAAATACAGTTCATGATATATAAATGTGAGATGAAAACAGATTTGCATCAAGAATTTGATCATCTTTCAATAATCATGAAGTTATGTCTGCACACATTCTTCATGCAATTTATGATTCATTGATTATGAAAGAAAATGAACACAGAAGTGCTGAATGCTCATTTAAGAATACATCTTTTTATTGATCATCTTCTCAATGACAAAACAGCGATAAATGACAAAGTAACTGAGATTACTTATGCATTATAAGAAGTCATCAAGAAGTTTACTTCTTAAGCAAAATCATTGAATTAAGCATGTGACTTTTGAAATCAAAACTGCTCAAAAGTTGTAATGAAATTGTGATGATTGCAAATTGCATGAAAAACGCAGAGTACTTTAAAAGCATGAAATGATTATTTGAAATACAACAATTACAAAAACAAGATCATTAAAAAAGCAAAATGTTCACATTTTAGATCACAAATGCACAAGCTGAACAAAGATTCAAAGTCAATTTGATGCTTCGTAAAATAAGCTAGAATTGAAAGTCAGTTATTCAAAAAGCTTTCACAGTTTTCATCACTTAAGAATAATGATTTTAATTATATAACAGACTCATTTAAAGAAAAAACAGAAATGTTATGAAAGAAGTTCTTTTCTTCATCTTCTTAAACAGATTTCAGTGATGTTTCAAGATCATTTATATCATTGATAGTATCATTCAACTCAGTCTTATTGCAAGATGAGATGAGACAGATGATTTAATGAGTAAAAGTCAACAAAGCATCAGATGCATTCAAAATCTCAAATAAAACACTTCAAGTGAGTTTAACAAAGCTAACTTCAATACTAATCAGTTTATTCAATGCATGCATAACTTTCAAGTATTATTCAAAGTAGTTCAAAAAAGCTTAAACAATAATATTATGCAAATTGATTCATTGCTTTATTAAACATCATGAATAAAACATTGAAATCAATCATGATTAAAAGATTAAGCAACATTGCTGAGACTCATCATATGCTTTGAGATGCTCAAATAAGAGCGAGATGCAAGTGATTCATAATTTCAGCGCTCAATTTATTAATAAATCAAGTACACGCAGTATGAAACTGTAAAATTAATTATGTAGTCTTCATGCTCAGTTTAAACATCATCGATGCATTTAATCATGTCTCACACATCAAACTTTTACATACATTGAAAATGAAAAGAACATTGAATTATATAATTGATTAAACTTGCAGCTTTCTGAAAAACAGAGAGTCATCTTTGATATTCAATGAGCAAACAAGCTCAATGCAATGAGTAAATGCTGACATATCACAGAGATTTCTCATATCTTTGATTCTCTTTCTATTTTTTAACACAAGCTTAATTGAAAAATGCAAAGCACTAGAAATTAAAATCAAAGTGCTTAACTTTGTAAATGACATCAATATTCTGATTTATGATAAAATCATGAAATCAAACTGCAAAATGCTGAGTCGAGCATATGATGTCTGTGCAAAGTGAGCTTGAATTTATGACATCACATTTGCTTCAGAAAAATATAAATTCACACACTTCACATGTAAGTCAAACAAATTTGACATGATGACTAGTTTATGCATAGAAAACTTAGTAGTAAAGTTGAAGTCAGATGTATGAATTCTTGAAGTTCAATTGAACATGAAACTTCAATAAGATTTACATCTTCAACAAATAAAGATAAGTCACATCAGTAAGATGCTGATGCTTAGTTAACTTAAAATCTTCATTTAAAGAACTACATTTGCAAAAGCAAGACAGATTTACTCAATAATGATAAGATTAAAAATGACGTTTGAAGCATCAATATAACATCAACGTGATAAAGAAGAAGAATTGTTGAACATGAAATGAAGACTAGAAGATCTTCAAAATCAAGCGTTATATCATATGATAAACATCTTCAAGAAAGTGAACACTGAAACGCTGAAAGCTGAAATATATACATTTTCACTTCATGTTCATTTGAACAAGCTATAGAATCAGACTACACTACGCAGTTGAATTAATGACAGAATGCGAAAGACTCAATGAGCATGCAAGATCATACATGCTCATCTAATAGAAATTAATAAACTCATTTCACGTTCTTTGATCTTTAAAAAGTTGATATTTTTAAATGTTTCAATTTGCAAAGAAGTAAAGATATCATCTAGATGCAAATGACTCAATCTTTCAATGTTAATTTTAACAGATAAACAAACAATTATACAGTTTTATAAAAATTAATGAGACATTAAATGAGAAATCTACAAAAAATGCATCGCAGACATAAACATAATTCTCGCTCAAAGATCTCATCTATTCAAGAAATTAATAAGAATACACAATGATTTTCAAAACATTGAAAGCATTCTTACAATTTACATCAGAATTGAATGCATAGAGCTAAATGTTTATCTGCACTCAAGAAACATTTTAAGCGCAGATAGTTCTTAATGTGACTGTGATTAAAATCATCAGATTATTAAGCATATTCTGATGCATTGCTTGAATTGAATGCATCTTTGATTGAATATGTTTCAAGATGTTAACTTCATGAACTATTGAATCATCATTGCAATCACGAAGAATCTCAAAGCAACAGCAAGAATGATGATGAAAACGAAGCTTTTAAAGCAGTTTAGAATGATAAGAACACTCATTCTTTAACATGCAATCATCATGAACAAATTTGATACATAGTTTCAGCTTTATCGTTTCAATCATATGTAGCAGTCGTATAAACAGTGAGCGATTTTCTATCTCAGAGAGTTTTGTTCACTCAACACACATAGCATAAAGTTTTTCATGAGTCAATTTAGTTGATGTCATAAGAATGTATAAATTTATTATTATTATTATTATTATAATTTAATTTTTAAAATTAAATTAAATGTAAATTTAATGTCATGATACTTTTCAACAACTTATAGAACTAGTTTTACAATAAGATTAACATTTAATCATATAAGTCTTACACACGCATATAAATTAATTCAACTTTTTTATTATTTATTAAATTTATAAATTTTACTCATTTACAATAAATTCATAATAAATAATAATATTAATCACTGATTTATTCAGTAATTAAGTCTTTATATTTAATCATAAAGTACACAGTAACAACGAGATTGCTATTGTTAATTAAAACTGCTTTTATTTATCTTTTGCATTAAAAATCTTACATTATTATTACATTATTTACTTTGATGTTAACAACATAAGTAATGATAAATTTATTAATAATCAAGAGAAAAAAGATTATACTTTATTATCTTTCAACATTATTATAAATCATCTCAACGATTAATCTTTTTGTTTTAATTAAATGATTAACATGATGTTTTAAAAAGATTTCTTCATTTAATTGATAATTAAATCTCTTTATTACATTTTTTTACTTCAGTTAATCTTTCAACAAAAGTAATTAAAGTCACTATCATTAACAACTTTTCAGTAAAATAAAATAAATCATTTATCTTAAAAATTCAACGTTGTTTAAATTTATAATTAAAACATGTATGAAGTAATTAAAAAAATGTATAACAAGTTATTTAACGACATTTAAAACTTATAAAAAGATGCATAAATTAACATTATTAAATTTAATAAACTAAAGATTTTAATGAAACAAATGATTAATAATTAAAATAAAATCAAGAAGTCAAAAAAATCAAACACGTCATCATTGAAACATCATTAAAATTAAAACTCTTTCTTATTTAATTTTTTACATTAAAATTATAAGTAGACTGATCATTCAAATTGAGACTTTCTCAAAATTTAAAATTTGACTTGAAAGTTTTATCTATTTAGATCAAGTTTTAACTTAATATAGTTAGTATTTTCATAAAATAATGAATTCAAGTTGAAATTCATGTTTTCATGATCAGTTTAATTATAAGTTTTAAACACATTAAAATGATGATTTTCGAGTTTTAGTTTTAAAATTAACTTAATTAACAACTTTTGAATATCAATTTAAATATCAGAAAATTAAACTGTTTAATTTTCATCTTTTAAAGTTAATTTATAATAAAGAAATATATATTACTGTTAACTCAAAAACGTATTATCGCGACGTTTTCGTATTTTTAAATTAAGTAATGATAATAATCAAAATTAAAAACTTTTAATTAATAAAAGTTAATTTACATACGTATTTATAAGAAAGTATTTAAACATGATACGTTAACGAGCTTAATTTAAATGTTAAATATAAATTTTCATCATGAAATTAAACTAGTTAATTAATATAAGCTTTTATTTAAACGATTTATCATGTTTATGCAAAAAGTGTCATGATATTCTTTAGCGACTCATAGAACTAGCCTTATGATAGAACTAGTATTCGATCATTTAGATCTCACACATTCACATAGATTAATTCAGCTCTTTTACCACTCATTAATTCATGACATTTATCATATTTATAGTAAATTCATGATAAAAAGTCATGAAGTTAACTTAAAAGAAAATTTTCATCATAAAAGATATTTAAAATAAACGTCTCATTTTTAAATATATTTAAAATGTAATTAAATTAAATAAAATAACTGAATAAACTACAGTTAATTAAATTAACTGAACATGAAATAATCTGAAATTTATACTTTAAATAAATATCAAAATGTTTACAGTCACGATGATTATAATTTAATTTATTTAGTAATTAAAACAAAAATATATTGCATAAAATTGAATCTACAAATTAACGAAAAAGAATAATTTATGAAATAATAAAAATTGTTGATTAAATTATCAAAATTATTCTTGTTAAAAGCATAATTGAATGTTGTCTTTCTCAAAATAAAATTTATATGAAAATCAATAATTTTAAAATTAATCTTAATCATCTTTAATAAATTGTATTTAACATATATTTTTATAATAATTAAATTAATATTAATTAAGTTAATGATATAAATCTGATTAAAATTAATTTTATTAACGTTAAATTAAATCTTCATTAATTTAATTAACATGAAATAAATAGTTAAACGTTTTTTATGCGAAGTTTAACTACGATTAAAACGATAAAGTTTATTACGTTGAATAACTCAGTCAGAAAGAATTAAACTGATCATCAAGTTGAGTTTCAAATTTACTTTTTGAATTCAACTTGATTTGAAGTCGAGTTGCTCATATTTTCAACTCAATTCAAGTTGAGTTGAGCATATTTTCAACTCGACTTGACGCAATTTAAGTAGAAATCAAGTCAATTCAATTCAACTCATCAAGAACTCAAGCTTGATGTCAAGAGAACTAAGAATAGAAACATAAAACAATATGTTCGCTTGTTGCATTATCTTTTTGCATTATTCATTGCACTTTATATATTATCTTTAAGCTATTCACAACTATTGTTGTCACGTTGTAAATATAAATCATTCTACAATACTACAGAATGTTTAATTCACTGACAACTTTCAATCTATCTGACAAATTCAATTCATTTAAATCATCTTTGAGTACTCTTTATTCTGAACAATTTACAAGTCAAGTACAATGATTTAATATTTCAGACTATTTTAAACAGAAGAGAACTAGACAAGAAGTAATTGACAAAGTTCAACGAGATTTTTCACTGCTCAAGCTAACAGAGAATAATACATATGTTCAATGAACTTGAAATACAAATGACTTTTTTTTACAATGATGATTTCAAACTTCTGTTGCTGAGAATATTTAAAGCAAGACTCAAAAAAAGATAGTCAATTTGCTCTGATTTAAAAAGATTATGAACGATAAGCAATCTAATATATGAGATCACTTTATATAATTAACTTCAATTGTTGAAGAATTGTTTAAAATCTCATGCACAATTTGCAATAAGATTATAAATCATTCTACAGCTTTCAATAACTTTAACACGTCTGCTATGAAAAAACATCTTGAATCAGATTTTTGCACAGCGACAGAATGAAAATGCAAACACTTGCAATTACAGTTTGAACTGACTTTTAAACAGATAAGTCATAACTGATAATGCAAATTAATAATGCAAAATTGACAAATTATTAAAAGAAAAGTCATATCAAGTTAGTCTCTGTCTTCAATCAAGAGAATTGAGAAGATCGATTATGCAAAATCTTTGTTGACTTGAACTTATTCTTTTGAATCATTAACAATGAGCAATTTCAAAAGCTGCTACGAATGCTTCGTTCAGATCTGCAAATTGTGCATTGCATAAAAATAATAATTATGATTCTTTCATACTATAAAGAGATTTGTGATCAAATCAAATCAAATTTTAAAGAGTTACAATGTATGTTTATTGCTTTGAACGTGTGATCTAGTTTTCAAAGAGTAGCATACTTGAAAGTGTTGATATATTGAATTGATATTGAATTTCAGTTTCATGAACATTTTATTGAATTTACGTCTCTTGATATTGAGCATATTGATTATCAATTGATGATAAAGTTAATGAAAATCTTGAAGAACTATGCTATTAAGAATAAGCTTTTCAAGATTGTTATTAATAATGCAAGTAATAATAATATCTTGAAAGATGAATTTAAAAAGATCTTGAGTCATCATGAGTTTCAATGAAACAAAACACAGAATTTCATCAATTGCTTAACTCACATCATTAATCTTATGATTCAAGATTTTATTCAAGTTATTGAATTGAAAGCAATAACTGATAATGTTATCATGCAATTAAAGAATGAGCAAATGCAAGATATTAAGACAAGCAGAGATTTATCTGTTGTGATCAAAAAGATATTGCTTCAGATGATAATACAAAAAAGTAATGCATTTATTAAAATTGAAATTAAATTCATGCTTTGATGATAGTTATCAACAATTCTTCTCAATGATTACTTTGCTTTAAAGATTTTCAAGAGCAGAATAATAACAGATTCAAAAAACTAATACAAGATATTTACATTCATTGAAACTTTACTTACTTGATGCTTCATTAAGTATATCAATTATGCAAATTTATTAATTTTTGAATAGAAAAATACTGTGAAGATTCAAAAATTGCAAAGATCAGATTTGATGAAAGTGAGTAATTTATGATTTTGCTTGTTGACAATTTATTAAATTCTTTCTATGAGTGCACTTTATTAATGTCATGAACAATTAATGCAAATATTCACTTAAAATTTCAAATATTTAATGCATTTTTCAATCATCTTGAGCTGATTGAAAAGAATATAAAAAGAAGTACTTGCTCATTGAGTGCTGTTATAATAAAGACTTGCAAAAAAGTTTCAGTCAAATTTGCAAAGTATTATGTCAAAATTGAAAACAGTGATGAAATAATATATAATCTTGCAAATATTCTGAATTCTACAATGAAGTTAAGTCTTTATAAAATTTGAGATGACAAAGATAATCAAGATACAGATCATAATGAAAAGTCTGTTAACTATAAAATTAAGTACAAGACAGAATTCAAAAAGTATTTTCATCATTACTATAAAGATTTAACTGTCAATTTGAGAGTAGAAGCATAAAGAGCAAAATATGATGTTGATGAAATAATGCATTCTGATAATGCATTTGATATTTTACTAATGATTTTGTAATCTGTTGCAACTGTCAGAAGATCATTGCTTCAACAATCTCAGCATGCTCATTCTTTTTAAGATGAAGATGATCAATATTTTTGCACTAATATTATAAATAAGAATTATTCAATCTGACAATTTTAAAAAGACAATGCTTTGAATTTTTCTAAATTGATGCAAATGACTAAAATATTCTTTCATGTTCAATATTCTTGATAAATATTGAGTGAACTTTTAATCTTGTTAAAAGAGTATGTTGATGAAATTGATTACAGATGAAATCAAAAATGATGAAATAAATGATGCTGATTAAGTATTACAATTGAATCATGAATTTGAATTCAGATGAGATTATTACTGAATTCTGAGATATTTATTACAAAAAGAAGATTAATGATGAAGAGATCAATGAATCTGCTGATGCATTTCAAGTATCTTTGAAGACTGTTTTAGCTCAAATTTATTCATAAATTTGTAATATTATCATTTATTAAAAGTCTTGCATTTAAAGTAAGTATTTATTCGAAGTTTAATTGAGTCAATGCACAAGAATAATGCACAAGAATAATGCAAATGTGATTCAAAGAATTACATTGTTTATTCTAATTTATGAAGACAGACATTTCTTAATATCTTTTAAAAGACATGATGTCAAGATTCATCATCATAATTTTCATAAATTTCATGTTTCTTTATTGAATAATGATGTATTTAACATAAATTGTTGTCAAGTTGATGTCTGTATAAAGCAAAATGTCAATGAAAATTCTACAACAAAAGTGATAATGCAAAAGAATAATGCACTTACTTTTCATGAAAGAGTACAAGAATGCTTTCATGACTTTCTGCAAAACATTCAATGCAGAGTATGAAATATGAAAATCATATTCAAGCATCTTCTCTCATGCAACATCATGCATAATTTTTTTTACAAGTTTTTTGAAAAACATTTTAAAAATGAGATTTTCAAATGACTTCTGATACTTGCAAATTTCACGCAGCGCAACAATGTCTGATTTATAATGTCTTTTCTATTGTAAAGCATTAATATTTAGTAAATAATGCATTATTCATGTGCATTATCTTTTTGATAGTTGTAGTAAAATTTAAGATCAAAGTTTCTTTAATAGCTTTGATAACTTTGACAGATTTGATAGTATAATTATTAATTGAATGCATCAAGTTCTTAGAACTTTTAGACTTCTTACATGCTGTTGCATATTTTAAAACTGAACTTATCAACAATAAATAAGTCATATTGCATTATCAGTATGCATTATTGATCACATTCTTGCTGCAGATTATTTTATCAGATAACAAGAATAATTGAGTTGATTTAAATAAACTTGAACTTTCAAAGTATTATCTTTGAAGATATTATTTATTGAACTTGAAGCGTTGATTATTAAAAGAATTCAAGAAAATAGAATAAAAGAAATTATTGAAAAATTATAAAGAAAATTGAAGAAAATATTGAATAAGTGTTAAGAAATAAGTGTTGAGAATAATAATTAATTTTTTCTCGTTGCACTCAAATTCATCTCACTTCATGAGTTTTTTCTTTATTTTACAAAATTCTTTATAAGATTATATTTTATTAAACTATTCAAATTCAAATGATACTGTTGCATTACTTAAGTGCATAACTAAGAGAATAATGCTGATCTTAACAGATAATTTTCACACTGTCTGACAGTTTGAAAATTCATTCTTCATCAAAATTAATTCATCTCACTTTGAAAATTTCTTCTTTATAAAATTCTCTACAAATTCTTTTTCTATCAAACTACTCAAATTCAAATGATACTGTTGCATTACTCAAATGCATAATCAAAAGAATAATGCTTATTATAACAGATTACAGATATGTCTACTTTATTTGTAAATTTCAAATTCATTGCAAGTTGAAATTGAAATGAAAATTGATTCAAGAAAATTAAGAAGCATTACAAGAGACAGAACAATGATCATATAATCATGTTTAAACGACTGCAAAAATTGAAATTATTCAATGTTTGAATAAAAGTCAATGAAATCAACAAAACTGAAATGAAGAAAAATTTAAAAGAACAGATGAAGAAAGAGTGCATAGACAATGACAGTCATGATAATGCAATACTAGATAAAGCGCTGATCTGTTTATAGTTGAATGCTTTAAGATGAAGATTAAATAAAAAGTAGATGCAGAAATTGCTGCTAAAAAGATGAAGCAAGCAGAAATAACTGCTGTCATATAAACTCATAATCAAGACAAAGAAGTTACTTCAGAAGCAACGCAGATATGCATTACTCATATACATTATCTTTCAATTGTAAAAATTAATATCAATTTTAAAAAACAATCACAGATGAGTTCAATGTAAGTGAAGAAATATCAAAGTTCATGATTTCTATAGTATAATTAATTCAATAATAAATTCTTCATCATGATGATCTGAAGAAGTTAAAGCAGATTGACAACATCAATTCTATGATCACTTTTCAGAATTTTGCAGCAGAATTCATCATTCTTTTAATCATTAAAGATTGAGAAATTGAGAATTCAATACATGCAATAAATTCAAATGCAGATGATCTTATTATAATAAAAGATGATGATGTGAAGATGCATTATAAAATAGAAGAGAATGAAAAGAATATAAAACAGAATGAATATGAAACTATCAATAGTGAGAAAAAAGACAATAATAAAATTGAAAAAAAGATAATAGAGCTGTTCAACTAGCGAACAGACTTATCTTATCTTCTATTTAATCATAATTCATAATCTTATGAATTCATGATGCATTATCTTTTTGCATTATCTTTTCATATTTGATAGATAGAAAGTCATGATAGAAAAACATAAAGATTGTTTGATAGAAAGTCATGATAGAAAGTCATGATAGAAATCATGACGAGAAATCATGAAAAAAAGCTGAACAAGCTATTTACAACTATCTATCTTCATGTTTTGATGAGTTGAATTAAGTTGTCGAGTTGAATTGTTGAATTCAGCTTCACAACTTGATTCAAGTTCTTGAGTTCAACTTTTCAATTTGATTTGACACTTTTTGAAAAAAATTTCAATTCAACTCAACACTTTTCAAATTGAGTACTTGATTTGAACTTAAGTACTCGACTTGACATGATCAGTCTAGAAAGAATAAACTAATGACTCAGCTTTCAAAAGCATCATGATGAAAGTTAATTTTAATAACATCATCATTATTTAACAGAACATAAAGTCATAAAGCTGTCATCATAAATCATGTTTTTAAGTTAAATTAAATTTTGAAAGTAATAATGAGTTTTATGCTCACGTTTTTTAATTTCATAAATATAATATTAAAGCTTAATTTAATAAGAATTAAATTCGTTGAATTTATGCAATTCAACATGTTAATGAGCATGTTTTTACCTGCAAATCATTAAGCTCACATGATTTCATTATTATTATTAATAACGTATTTAACATTACTTTATTTATATTCATTAATGTTAAAGCTCGTTATTAACGTATTTAAATATGCATGTAAGAAGCGCACTTTCTAAAATGCTTAAAATGATCAGTTTAATTAAAATTAATTGAACAAAGCATGATAAACAGCAAGTGTTTATCTTGCTTTAATTGCTTTAAATAAATTAATCAAAACATACAAAGTTAAAGAACTTTTAACACGAGTTTTTTACGTTTATATAACGACAGTGTTTCTCTTAAATAAAAATCTTGTGTTCAACTCATGTAATAGTTAATATAGTTTATTATTTTAATTATTTTTAAATCTTAAGTTTAATAATAAAAGTTTATTATTTAATCTCTGTTTATATTTTATGTTGTTAAAGAAATAATCATTATACTTTAAACATTAATCTTTCACAAAATATCAGAACATTGCTTTATTAATCATTATGTTTAAGTTAAAACGTTAAACATGAGAGAAAATCATTTAAAGAAGATCTCAGAATAAAACGTTAATGTTAAAAGAAATTATCACAAAGATAAGTTGAATGCATTTATAATTTAAATGAATGTATACATCAAGAATCACTTAAAATTATTCATCTTTTAAGACAAGATATTATTTGCAGCATTATACTTATGAGAAAATGTTTTTCAATGATTTAAATTTATCATGAAGAACTTTTTTAAAAATAATGAAAAAGATTAAAATGAAAAAATGAATAAAGTTTTTAATGATTTAATTATTTTCGATTAAAACATTCAATGAATGTATAAAGATATAAATGCAAAGAAAAGCATAAAATGATAACTGTATAAAATTAAATAAATAAAATTGATATCAAAGTATATTACAATCTTTTAATTTATTATGTTAAAAGTAAATTGAAATGACATTGCATTTACAGCACAGTTTTATAAAAAATTAAAAAATATGATAAAGAATAAAATAACTTGTATAAATTGCTTTACGTCATTATAAAATATAATTAAAAAAGTTCTTATTTTAAATAATAAATAGTATGAAAAACATTTAAAAAAGTAAGAAAAGAACTTTTTCATTTCAGCAATAAAAGTTAAAAGTAAAACTTAAGAATTTTATTATGAATAATAATTTATGAAGATAAATGTTATTTAAAAGTCTGAAAAACTATTAAAACGAAAATTTAAAAACTTTTATAAGAATAAAAAATGCTTTACATGTGAAAAACTTGAACATTACTCACGAGAATGTATAAAAAATAAGTATAAGAATAAATTATCATTGTACAATAAGTAAGAAAAATTTTTCACAGCTGTTTAAAAAGTAAAATAAAAATTATACATGCTTGCAAAACTGTGCTGCTCACTCTGTGAAGTGTTGAATTGATAAAAACCTTGATCACTGTGTTAAATGCGTGCATCTGAGTTGCAAATGTGATCTCTTCATTTCTGATATCAAGTAAGAGTGAGTTCATAAAGAAAGAACTCATCTTTACATTGAGTTAAATGAGACTTTTGCTAAAGCAGTTTGTCTGCAAAAATAATAAAAGTTGATTGAATCTCACTGAAAAAATATAATGCAACGAAAGTTCAAAAACATTGAAAAACTTAAGAAGAATAAAAAATGACAATTGATCAAATCATTTATTGATGATCTTCTTCTGAATGTTGATTTTAAACAGCTTGAAATTTCTTCTGACTTTAACTGACTATTGAGTTTCTTTTCTGAAACTGTCACAGAAGCATTTAACAGTTCATAAAATTTTTCTCTGACTCTTAAGTGTTCTTGATATGTTTATAATCTTTTCACTTGATCAGATATTTAAGCTGATCTTGAACATTCTGTTGATCTAGAATTTCTTCTACTTTGTATTTTTTAATCTGATTCTTAAAATTTATGTTTGATGAGTTGATTTATAATGATGTTTTTGAATCTGTAAATTCTAAAAGAAATATATAAAATATTAAGTATATCTTTATAGATGCTGAAAGATTTAATTTATAATTGATTAATTTCTTGACTCTCTTGATAGCAAATGATCTTAACTTTGTATGATTTAACTTATTGCTAAATTACTTGATCTTGATATTTCATCGTAGTAAATAAACTTTGTTTCTCTTTTTAAAAGTAAGTTCTTTATCTCTTCATTTATTAACATACAGAACAAAGCATTTGTTTAAAAACTGTATATTCTTTTATAACTCTTTATATAACAATTGTAACTATTTAATTTATATCATAACTTTCTGAATTATCTGTGCAAAGTGATGCAATTTCTTAAGAGTTTTTAACTTGAACTCATAATTTGCATAAAATAATAACATGTTGATTATTTTTATAATTACGCTATTATAAATCAACTTTGTTATTGATAGTAACTGTATTTAATTGTTCTATTTATAATTGATATAGCATCTGAGATACTGTTTCAGTATTTAATTCATTCTTTTCATTTATTCATTCATCTGTAAATGATAAGCTGTTAACAGTTTATGATGAATTTTTAGCTGATTTATTAACGATTTTCAGAATTTTGATGTGAAGAGCTTATCTTTATTTAAAATTATTTCATCTGATAATTCATGATTAGTTATTATCATTCTTAAAAATGTATAAACTAAGTCTTCTGTTGAGATTGTTTTCTTATATGACAAGAAGTATTCATACATAGTCAATTTATCTGTGATGACTAGTATAAAGTCATAGATTGTTTTACTGACTTTTTTCTTTGATTTAAATAACTTAATTATAAAGTTCAAAGCTATGCTCTTTCATGCATGATCTGAGGTGCTGAAGCTTTTCAAAAGTTCATAAAATTTATGTCAATTATACTTTGTTCTGATACATGTGTTGCATTTTCTTATTGTATTTTTTATTTACTTTTTCATCTTAAAAAAGTAATAAATTCTGAATATTTGTTAAGACACATTTTAAAAAAAACTCTGAGATAAAGATGTATATGCAACAAGCATATGAGAGATCATGCTAGCTTTGCTAATCATGATCAAAGACATAACATCAATAGCATCTTTAACAATAAAATGCTTATTATGTTAATAATGTTAAAAACATAACATTTTAAGCAGATAAAACAAGAACATTCTTGACATAAGTTTTCTATGTTTATATAACGACAGTGTTTTTCTTAGATAGAAATCTCATATTCAATTCATGTAATAATCAATACATATTATTGTTTTAATTATTCTCAGATCTTAATTTAATATAATAAATTACTATTTGATCTTTATTTATATCTTGTGTTGTTAAAGAAATAATCATTATACTTTAAACATCAATTTTTCACAAGATATCAAAGCATCACTTTATCAATCATTATGTTTACTTCAAAACATTAAACATAAAAGAAAATTACTCAGAGAAGATTTCAGAACAAAGCTTCAGTGTCAGAAGAAATTATTGCAAATAAGATTTAAAAAATAAAAATATTAATATCAGATCTTTATTATGAAAACAGAGACAAGTTGAATGCATTCATGATTCAGATGAATGTTTATATCAAGAATTATTCAGAACTATTCATCTTTCAAGACAAGATATTATTTGCAGCATTTTACTTATGAGAAAATGTCTTTAAATGATTCAAGTCAATCATGAAGAACTTTCTTAAAAAGAGTGAAGAAGATCAAAAAGAAAAGATGAAGTAAATTTTCAATGATTTAACTGTTTTCAACTATCACATTCAATGAATGTATAAAGATATAAACATGAAGAGAATCATTGAGTGACAGCTGTATGAAGTTAAGCAGACAGAATTAACATTGAAGTATATTACAATTTTTCAATTCATTGCATTAAAAGCAGATTGAAATGATACTGCATTTATAGCACAATTTTATAAAAAACTGAAGAAAATGATAAAAAATGAAATAGCTTGTATGAATCACTTTATAACATTATAAAATATGATCAGAAAAATTATTATCTTAAATAATAAACAGTATAAAAGATGTTTGAAGAAGTAAGAAAAAAACTTCTTCACTTCAGCAATAAAAATTGAAAGAATGTTTATCTTCATAAATGATTCAACGCAGTTACAAGTTTAAGTCAAAGTTAATAATCATGTAGCATGACTTTTTATTAATAATGACTGTATGAGAAACTATATATTCTCAGAATTTGCTTAAAAGATGCAAATATCTTTGCAAAAGAAGAAAGAATCTTACAGTCTGCAAAACTTTAATGAAACATTCATAAAGTATAATAATAAACTTATAAATCAGAAGACTTGATTCATTCACTTGAAACTTGAACATCATTGAAAGAAGTTGTGTTTAAATGTTATGAAGCAGTCAAACAGCAATATAGTTTGAAGCATATCATGACTTCAAATGATCAATTCAATGATTGATTGAGTCAACGAGATAATGATATTTTTAAATATAGAAACAACGTAATTGCATTTAATATTAAAGTCATTAAAAGATGTAAAGATCTTCATGATGATAGCAAATAATATGCACAAAAAGTTTAATAAAGTCAGTGATGTACAGATGTTATGAAGCAGAAAAGTTTAAGAAGAAGATCATTTTAAGAACTTTGCTATCGCTCAAATCTTTAAAGAATATTAAAAATATAAGATTCTGTTTAAGAAAAAAAGTGATCAAGATGCACTATTCAAACATCAATTATGAAATCATGAGATTAAGTTCATTGATGACAAAAAACTCATAAAACAGTTTATTTACTCATTGTCTGCAGAAAAGTTAAATGCTTTGCAACAATATTTAAAAAAAACTTGCAAAAAAAATTCATCAGAGAATTGCAATCATCAGCAGAATATTTAATTCTATTTATTTTAAAATCAAATGAAAGTTTGAGACTATGCGTAGACTATAAAGCTCTCAACAACATTATCATCAAAAACAGCTACTCATTATCACTCATAGTTAAGTTACAGAACAAATTATAAAAAGCACAGTGATTTATGAAATTTGATATATTCAAAGTGTTTAATCAAATATGAATTAAAGAAGACGAGTGAAAAATAGTATTTTGCACATGACTAAAACACTACAAGTACTTGATTATGCTCTTTGATCTAATTAACGCATCAGCAACGTTTTAAGTCTTTGTCAATAATGTACTAAGATGATATTTCAATCAATTCATCATAGTATATTTAAATGATATCTTGATATACTTAAAAACAAAGAAAAAACATGTGCAACATGTTATCAAGATTCTACAAGCTTTAAAGAAAGCAGATCTGCGCATTAAGTCAGAAAAGAGCGAATTTCATGTATAAAGTGTACAATTTCTTGAATATATAATTACATTTCAGAGTCTTAAGATAAATTTAAAGAAAATTGAAGCTGTTACAACTTAATTAACGTCAAAGATGAAAATCAAAGTTCAATTCTTTTTAAAATTCGTGAACTTTTATAAATGATTTATAAAGAAATATTTCAGAATCATCTCATCATTTATGAATCTTATAAAAAAGAAGATATCATTCATGTAAACTGTGAAAGCAGAAAATGCTTTCAGAAAGTTGAAGAAGTTGTTCATCTCTCAGTCAATACTGATCATGTTTGAATCAGAAAAACTTATTATGCTCAAGATAAATGCATCAGACGAAGTTATTAAGATGTATATCAGTCAATCAAATGATAAGAAATGTCTGCATCTCATTGCATTTTACAGTAAAAAGCTTACAGACGCTGAATTGAATTATGAGATACATGATAAAAAGTTATTAGTTATTGTTGATTCTTTCAAACAATGAAGAGTATATTTGAAAGAATCTAAACATCAGATTCAAGTATATATAGATTACAAGAATCTGTTATACTTTATAATCATGAAAGTTCTGAATTGAAGATAAATCAGATGATCAAAGAAGTTGTCAGAGTACAACTTTCAAATTCAATATTGAAAAAAATCTGAAAACTTGAAGATTTATGTCTTGAGTAAAAGAGCAGATCACATGACAGATAAATCATAAGTAAATCAGATCATCTTGCATGAAAACTCAGATGGTTTTATTATTTACAATAAATAATATGCAGTTATGCTTTGAATTTATAACAAAGATCTCAAAAAGAAGATAAAGCAAAAGCTTGCAAAAGACTCAGTTGCACAGAATATTATAAAGAATATTGCTGAAAATGCAGACTTCAAGTATCAGAATGAAATATTAACATTTCAGAGTTTAATTTATGTATCAATGAGATGTAAACAAAAGATAATAAATGATTATCATAAGATGAAGATACATAATCATCAAGAATTGAATAAAATCATCAAAAGAATATTCAGAACTTATTACTTTTTTAAGATGAAAAAGCAAATAAAAAATACAATAAAAAATGTGATGTATGCATAAAAACAAAGCATAATTGACATAAATCTTATGAACTTTTAAAGAGTTTCAGCACATCAGATCATGCATGAAAGAGCATAGCTTTGAACTTTATAATCAAGTTATTTAAATCAAAGAAGAGAATTATTGAAACAATTTACAACTTTATATTAATCATTACAGATAAATTGACTAAGTATAAATACTTCTTGTCATATAAGAAAGCAATCTTGACAGAAGATCTAGTCTATACATTTTTAAGAATGATAATAGTTAATCATGAATTATCAGATGAGATAATTTTGAATAAAGATAAGCTCTTCACATTGAAATTCTAAAAATCATTAGTAAATCAGTTAAAAATTGATTATAAACTATCAACAGCTTATCACTTACAAATGAATAAATAAATGAAAAGAATGAATTAAACACTGAAACAGTATCTCAGATACTATATCAATTATAAACAAAATGATTGAATACAGTTATTGTCAGTAGTACAGTTGACTTATAACAGCACAACTATAAAGACAATCAATGTGTCATCATTTTATGCAAATTATGAGTTCAAGTCAGAAACTTTTAAAAAATCACATCATTTTGCATAAATAGTTTAAAAAGCTACAATATAGATCAAACAATTACAACTGTTACATAGACTGATTGCATCGAGTTGAGTATTCAAGTTCGAGTCGAGTACTTGACTTGAAAAATGTCGAATCGAGTTGAAATTTTTTTGAAAAAGTGTCGAGTTGAGTTGAAAAGTTGAACTTAAGAACTCGAATCGAGTTGTGAAGCTGAACTCAACAACTCGATTCAACAATTTGATTCGACTCGTCAAGACTCTTCTTTAATTCTCTTTATTGACTTTTTCTCTTTGAATCTTCTTTCTATTGATTCTTTCTCTTTGAATCTCTCTTCTATTGATTCTTCTTCTTTGATTTCTTTCTATTGATTCTTTCTCATCATGATTTTCTATCATAGCTCTATATCATGACTTCTCTTTATAACTCTTCTTCATGACTCTCTATCATGACTTCTCTTCATGACTTTCTATCATGACTTTTCTTCATGACTTTCTATCATAGCTTTTCTTTATGACTCTCTATCATAAAATAGCTCTCTATCATAAAGTAGCTTTCTATCATAGAATAGCTCTTTATCAAATGCAAAAAGATAATGCAAAAAGATAATGTAAAGTGAAAAAATTTCTATATTTAGCTCTCTTGATGTCAAGCTTGAATTCTTGATGAGTCGAGTTGAATTGATTCAATTTCTACTCAAATCGCGTCGAGTTGAATTGAAAATATGCTCAACTCAACTTGAATTGAATTGAAAATATGAGCAACTTGACTTCAAATTGAGTTGAATTCAAAAAGTGAATTTGAAACTCGACTCGATAATCAGTTTACTGTTACATAAAAAGTTACAAAAGAATATACAGTTTTTAAGTAAACATTCTGCTTTATATGTTAATAAATGAAGAAATAAAGAATTTACTTTTAAAGAGAAGAACAAAGTTTATTTACTACAATGAAACATCAAGATCAAGTGACTTAGCAACAAGTTAAATTATATGAAGTTGAGATTATTTGCTATCAAAACAGTCAAGAGATCAATCAATTACAAATTGAATCTTTCAACATTTATGAAAATATATTTAATATTTAATATATTTCTTTTAAAATTCGCAGACTCAGAAACATCATTATAAATCAATTCATCAGACATAAATTTCGAAAGTCAGATTAAAGAATATGAAGTAGAAGAAATTTTAGATCAACAGAATGTTCAAGATCAGTTCAAGTATCTGATCAAGTGAAAAGATTATGAACATATTGAGAATATTTAAAAATCAGAGAAAAATCTCATGAACTATTAGAAACTTCTGCAACAGTTTCAGAAAAGATATCATTAAGTCAGATGTTGAAATTCTGAAACGTAATCAGCTGCTCAGAGTTCATGTTTAGAAGAAGATTGTTCACAGCAGTTTGAAAAAGAGTTTTCATCTTCTTTCGCTCATTCTTCTTGAGTTTCTTAATGTTTTGAAACTCGCGATGCATCATCTTCTCTCATTGAATCTTCATAAAGTCTTGTTGATTGTGCAGATGAGCGAGTCATGCAGTTATCTTCTGTACTTTGATGATAACAGTTTACACTCAATCTCAAAGATGAGTATGTTCTTTTTGAACATAAGTTTATTTGATCTCAGAAATGATCAGATTGCATTTGCAATTGAAACTTATGCAGTTCATACATTTGTTGAAATTTTTTTTCATCTTGCAGAACATTTTCGCAGTAACACATTGTTTACACTTTCACATCATAAAAATGACGTTGAAATGTAATTAAATCAGAAGTCTTCAATGATGAATAGAAAAGTTTTCAGTTTTCAATAAATGATGAGAAGACATTAAAAAAGAAGAATAATTTTTAAGACAAGAAATCTTAAAAGAGAATTTAATATTAAAACATGTCTTGAAAAGAATTTTGAGACAGAAATGTATATGCAACAAGCATATAAGAGATCATGCTAGCTTTGCTAATCATGATTGAAGACATAGCATTAATAGCATGTCTAGCAACAGAATGCTCACTATGCTAGTAATGTTAAAGAACATAGCATTTCAAGCAGACAGAGCAAGAACACTCTTGACACAAGTTTTCTATGTTTATATAATGACAGTGTTTCTTTTAAATAGAAATCTCATGTTCAATTCATGTAATAGTTAATACATATTATTATCTTAGCTATTCTCAGATTTCAGTCTAGTATAATGAGTTATTATTTGATCTCTGTTTATATCTTGTGTTGTTAAAGAAACAATTATTACAACATCATTAAAATTTTAATTTTTTTTAAAATCTTAACACTTCAAGCAAAGATCTTCAACAAAGTGTTAAAGTTACATTAAAATTTCACAAAAGTTGAAAGCTTTTTAGCAGTTTATATATGCACAGAAAAGATCAATTTAATAATTTATTTACATTTCTTTAAAGTATTGAGATTAGAATCTTTCGTGTGTAGTTGTCATTGAGATCATTAAAACTTTAAACACATTTTATTGTTTTGTTAAATATATAAATAAGACAGAAACAATCTTTTTAATGTCATCAACATTATGAATTATCAGTAAATCACTTTCATTGACAAAGATTTAAAGATCATTATAAAATATTTATGTTAATTGAATTAATTAAATAGTTTAATTTAACGAAAATATGTTTATATGAAAACGACTGTTAAATAGCATGAATTTAAGATTACATAGTACGTTTAAAGTAAAGATGTCAACATGTTCATTAAATAAAAAGTTGAAACATTAACAGCGAGCTGATTTTATTTTCTTTAAAAGTTTTATTCATTTAAATAATTTAATAGTTAACTCGCATAAGCTGATTTAAATCAGTGACACATTAATGTAAGAAATAAATAAGAATAAATATAATTATGTTTAGTATTTTGTACGAGAAACATGTGTTTCATAAAGTTTCATGAACTTTTAATTTTTTAATATGATTAAATATAAAGATTTAAACTTTTATATTAAACTAATCATTAAGTTGAGTTTCAAGTTCACTTTTTGAATTTGATTTGATTTGAAGTCGAGTTGCTCATATTTTCAATTCAATTCAAGTCGAATTGAGCATATTTTCAATTCAATTCAACGTGATTTGAGTAGAAATTAAGTCAACTCAACTCGACTCATCAAGAACTTGAGCTTAATGTCAAGAGAATTAAGAATAGAAACATAGAACAATATGTTCACTTGTTGCATTATCTTTTCACATTACTCATTGCACTTTATATATTATCTTCAAGCTATTCACAGTTACTGTTGTCACGTTGTAAAAATAAATCATTCTACAATACTACAGAATGTTTAATTCGCTAACAACTTTCAATCTGTCTGATGAATTCAATTCATCTAAATCATCTTCAAGTACTTTTTATTCTGAACAATTTGCAAGTCAAGTACAATGATTTAATATTTTAAACTATTTTGAACAGAAGAGAACTAGACAAGAAGCAATTGACAAAGTTCAATGAAATTTTTCACTGCTCAAGCTAACAAAGAATAACATGTATGTTCAATGAACTTGAGATACAGATGACTCTTTTCTACAATGATGATTTCAAACTTCTGTTGTCGAGAATATTCAAAGCAAGACTCAAAAAAGATAGTTAATTCGCTTTAATCTAAAAAGACTATGAGTGATAAGCAATTTAATATATGAGATCACTTTATACAGTTAACTTCAATTGTTGAAGAATTGTCTAAAATCTCATGCACAATTTGCAATAAAATTATGAATTATTCTACAGTTTTTGATAATTTTAACACGTCTGCTATGAAAAAGCATCTTGAATCAAACTTTGACACAGCGATAGAATAAAAATGCAAACACTTGCAATCACAGCTTGAACTGACTTTCAAACGAGTAAATCATAGCTGATAATGCAAATTGATAATGCAAAATTGACAAACTATTAGAAGAAAAATCATATTAAGTTAATCTTTGTTTTCAATCAAGAGAATTGAGAAGATCAGTTATGCAAAATCTTTGTTGATTTGAACTTATTCTTTTAAATCATTGACAATGAGCAATTTTGAAAGCTGCTATGAATGCTTCATTCAGATTTGCAAATTGTGCATTGCACAAAAGTGATAATTATGATTCTCTCACACTATAAAGAGATTTGTGATCAGATCAGATTGAATCTTAAAGAGTCACAATGTATGTTTATTGCTTTGAACGTGTGATTTAATTCTCAAAGAGTAGCATACTTGAAAGTGTTGATATATTGAATTGATATTAAATTTCAATTTCATGAACATTTTATTAAATTTATGTTTCTTGATATTGAGCATATCAATCATCAATTGATGATAAAGTTAATGAAAATCTTGAAGAACTATGCTATTAAGAATAAACTTTTCAAGATTGTTATCAATAATGCAAGCAATAATAATATCTTGAAAAATGAACTTGAAAAGATCTTGAGTCATCACGAGTTTCAATGAGACAGAACACAGAATTTCATCAATTGCTTGATTCACATCATTAATCTTATGACTTAAGATTTTATTCAAGCTATTGAATTGAAAACAATAGCTGATAACATTATCATGCAATTAAAGAATGAGCAAATGCAAGATATTAAGACAAGCAGAAACTTATTTGTTGTAATCAAAAAGATATTGCTTCAAATGATAATGCAAAAAAATAATGCATTTATTAATATTGAAATCAAATTCACACTTTGATGATAATTATCAATGATTCTTCTCAGCGATTGCTTTGCTTTAAAGCTTTTCAAGAGCAAAATGACAACAGATTCAGAAAACTAGTACAAGATATTTGCATTCATTGAAACTCTACTTACTTGATGCTTCATTAAGTGTATCAATTATATAAATTTATTAATCTTTGAACAAAGAAATACTGCAAAGATTCAAAAATTGCAAAGATCAGATTTAATGAAAGTGAATAATTTATAATTTTGCTTGTTGATAATTTATTAAATTCTTTCTATAAATGCACTTTATTAATGTCATGAACAATTAATGCAGATATTCACTTGAAATTTTGAATATTTAATGCACTTTTCAATTATCTTGAGCTGATTGAAAAGAATATAAGAAGAAGTACTTGCTCATCAAGTACTGTTATAGTAAAGACTTGTGAAAAAGTCTCAGTCAAACTTGTGAAGTATTATGTCAAAATCAAAGACAGTGATGAAACAATATACAATTTTGCAAATATTCTGAATTCTACAATGAAACTAAGTCTTTACAAGATTTAAGATGATAAAGACAATCAAGATATAAATCATGATGAAGAGTTTATCAATTATGAGATCAAGTATAAAACAGAGTTCAAAAAGTATTTTTGTTGTTATTATGCAGATTTAGCTGTTAATTCAAGAGCAAAAGCATAAAGAGTAAGAAGTGATGTTAATGAAATAATATATTTTGATAATGCATTTGATATTTTACTAATAATCTTGTAGTCTGTTGCAACTGTCAGAAGATCATTGCTTCAACAATCTCAGTATACTCATTTTTCTCAAGATGAAGATGATTGATATCTTTGCATTGATATTATAGATGAGAATTATTTAATCTAACAATTTTGAAAAAACAATGCTTTGAATTTTTCTAAGTTAATGCAAATGACTAAGAATATTCTTTTATGTTCAATATTCTTGAAAAAATATTGAGTGAACTTTTAATCTTGTTAAAAGAGTATGTTGATGAAATTAATTACAGATGAAATCAAAAATGATGAAATAAATGATGCTGATTAAGTATTACAATTGAATCATGAATTTGAATTCAGATGAGATTATTACTGAATTCTGAGATATTTATTACAAAAAGAAGATTAATGATGAAGAGATTAATGAATCTGCTGATGCATTTCAAGTATCTTTGAAGACTGTTTTAATTCAAATTTATTCATAAATTTGCAATATTATCATTTATTAAAAGTCTTGCATTTAAAGTAAATATTTATTAGAAGTTCAATTAAGTCAATGCATAAAAATAATGTACAAAAGTAATGTGAATGTAATTCAAAGAATTACACTGTTTATTTTAATTTATAAAAACAGACATTTCTTAATATTTCTTAAAAGACATAATGTTAAGATTCATCATCATAATCTTCATAAACTTCATGTTTTTTTATTGAATAATGATGCATTTGACATGAATTGTCATTAAGTTGATGTCTGCATAAAGCAAAATATCAATGAAAATTCTACAACAAAAGTGATAATGCAAAAGAATAATGCACTTACTTTTCATGAAAGAGCATAAGAATGCTTTTGTGACTTTCTGTAAAGCATTCAATGCAAAGCATTGAATATGAAAATCATATTCAAGCATCTTCTCTTATGCAACATCATGCATAATTTCTCTTACAAGTCTTTCAAAAAACATTTTAAAAATGAGATTTTTAAATGACTTCTGATATTTGCAAATTTCATGCAGCGCAACAATGTCTGATTTATAACATCTTTTCTATTGCAAAGCATTAATATTTAGTAAATAATGCATTACTCATGTGCATTATCTTTTTGATAATTGTAGTAAAATTCAAGAATGAAGTTTCTTTAATAGCTTTGATAGCTTTGACAGATTTGATAATATAATTATTAATTGAATGCATCAAGTTCTTAGAACTTTTAAACTTCTTACATGCTGTTGCATATTTTAAAAATGAACTTATCAACAATAAATAAGTCATATTGCATTATCAGTATGCATTATTGATCATATTCTTGCTGCAGATTATTTTATCAGATAACAAGAATAATTGAGTTGATTTAAATAAACTTGAACTTTCAAAGTATTATCTTTGAAGATATTATTTATTGAACTTGAAGCGTTGATTATTAAAAGAATTCAAGAAAATAGAATAAAAGAAAATATTGAATAAGTGTTAAGAAATAAGTGTTGAGAATAATAATTAATTTTTTCTCGTTGCACTCAAATTCATCTCACTTCATGAGTTTTTTCTTTATTTTACAAAATTCTTTATAAGATCATATTTTATTGAACTATTCAAATTCAAATGATACTGTTACATTACTTAAGTGCATAACTAAAAGAATAATGCTGATCTTAACAGATAATTTTCACACTATCTGACAGTTCAAAAATTCATTCTTTATCAAAATTAATTCATCTCACTTTGAAAATTTCTTCTTTATAAAATTCTCTACAAATTCTTTTTCTATTGAACTACTCAAATTCAAATGATACTGTTACATTATTCAAATGCATAATCAAGAGAACAATGCTTATTATAACAGATTACAGATATATTTACTTTATTTGTAAATCTCGAATTTATTGCAAGTTGAAATCAAGATGAAAATTGATTCAAGAAGATCAAAAAGCATTAAAAGAGACAAAACAATGATCATGTAATCATGTTTAAACGACTGCAAAAATTGAAATTATTCAATGTTTAAATAAAAGTCAGTGAAATCAATAAAGCTGAAATGAAGAAAAATTTAAAAGAACAGATGAAGAAAAAGCACATAAACAATGACAGTCATGATAATGCATCTCAGTAATGCAATACTAGATAAAGCACTGATCTGTTTATAGCTGAATGCTTTAAGATGAAGATTAAATGAAAAGTAGATGCAGAAATTGTCATTGAGAAGATGAAGTAAGCAGAAATAACTGCTGTTGTATAAGTTCATAATTAAGACAAAGAAGTTACTTCAGAAGCAATTCAAATATGCATTACTTGTATGCATTATCTTTCAATTGAAGAAACTAATATCAATTTTAAAAGATAATCACAGATGAGTTCAATGTAAGTGAAGAAATATCAAAGTTCATGATCTCTATAATACAATTAATTCAATAATGAGTTTTTCATCATGATTATCTCAAGAATTTAAAGCAGACTGATGACATCAATTCTATGATTGCTTTTCAGAATTTTGCAGCAGAATTCATTATTCTTTTAATCATTAAAGATCAAGAAATTGAGAATTTAATACATGCAATAAATTCAAATGCAGATGATCTTATTATAATAAAAGATGATGATGCAAAGACGTGTTATAAAACAGAAGAGATTGAGAAGAATATGAAACAGAATGAATATAAGACGATCAATAGTAAGAATAAAGACAATAATAAAATTGAAAAGAAGATAATAAAGTTGTTCAACTAATGAACAGACTTATCTTATCTTTTATTTAATCATAATTCATAATCTTATAAATTCATGATGCATTATCTTTTTGCATTATCTTTTCATATTTGATAAATAGAGAGTCATGATAGAAAAACATAAAGATCATTTAATAGAAAGTCATGATAAAAAGTCATGATAGAGAGTCATGATAGAAATCATGATGAAAAATCATGAAGAAAAGTTGAACAAGTTATTTACAACTATTTATCTTCATGTCTTGATGAGTTGAATTGAATTTTCAAGTTGAATTGTGAAGTTCAGCTTCACAACTCAATTCGAGTTTTCAAGTTCAACTTTTCAACTCGATTCAACACTTTTTCAAAAAAATTTCAATTCAATTCAACACTTTTTAAGTTAAGTACTTGATTTGAACTTGAGTACTTAACTTGATGCAATTAGTCTATTTTATATTATGTAAGTTACTCATGTTATTTTCATTTATTATGCTTAACTTTTTTATTATTAAAATTAAGATTTATTTTACTTATATATTAAATGTATAAATTTTAGCTTTTATTATAAATGTGTTAAATTATTATTGAATAATCACAACATATGCAAAACGAATTTTTGAAAAGAGCACTACAAATGAAAGAGCAAGAATCAAGTAGATGAATAAATGATGATGAATCACATAAGCAGCAGTAATGCTGATTCAGTGATGATTACAAGCAACGTTGACTCATCACAAAAAAGCAATGACAAGAAATTTAAATGCTTATGCAATGATGAGATGAACATTATCAACATCATAAATTTATTAACACAGACATTGATGTTAGAGAAAGAGAAAAGCAAAGATCATTCATGAAAAGAAGTAATCTTGATGTTGATTCAACATCTTCAAAATGCTTCAGAAAAGAAGATCAAAAGTCAAGATGCATTCATTGCAAAGAATGTATAAAAGTTGAAGACATTTATACAACTTCTTAACAAATAGTTACAGATACAAGAAAATATGTATTTCACATTTAAATTATCATCATGAATCAATGTAATAAAAGAAGAAGCAACAGTGAAGAAGCAATGATTCAAAGATGATTTGTTATCACTTTGCAAGAAACTCAAGATTTTCATGAAAATAATGAAAAGAAAAGAAATGAAAGAGATATAAAAGAAGTTAATCAATCAAATCTTTCAAGAAATCATGAACATGTTGATGATGCATTGAGATTTAATCATGTCACTTTGCAAACTGAAAAGTGAAGACATTGCACTTCATGTGATGAGTTCAGAAGCTTGAGCAGTTTTAAAGAAGTTTCAAACATGAGTGAAGAAAATCATAAGCTCAGTTCATGTAATGCGTAGAAGTTTCACAATATTAGCACATGATGTATGCATTACATTAAATATGAGCAATTAAAAAATGATCATCAAAAGACTGATAAAAGATAATGAAAGACTTCATGAAGATTTAAAGATGCTAAAAGAAGCTTGATTCAAAAGAATAATTAGAAATAAGAAAGTTCACTCATCATTCATCATGAAAATTATGATCAAAACAATGATGAATCACCTGTTAAATGTAAACATGCTGAACTCATATCAAGAATGCATATGTGAATTGTTTGAAAGAAATTGTTGCATTACACAGTGTTATAGATGCTTTGATTTTAATCATATGATTAAATTCTGCAAAAATGAAGAGTGCTGCTTTAAATGCACAGATAAACATTACATCAAAGAATGCATTGTGTCAATGAATAAAAGATGATGCATAAACTGCAATGACAGTCACAAATTCTGAATGCATTCTTGTTTTAAGTGAAAACTGCAGATAAAGAAATCAGAAGAAATCTTTCAAAACAGATCAATCAGATATCTTGTAACATCAAAAGATAATCATTCATTCTCTTCTTTCTTTCTAAACTTCTTAAGTTTAATGAATTTCTTGAATTCAATGAATTCATCATGTTCAATAATCATCTCGATGATCACAGACAGTCAATGTTAGAAATCGATCTAGAGCGAGTCATAGAGATGTCATTTAACTAATAGATAAATGCTAAGAAAGGAAAGTATCTACAGAAAAGAACTCGATTCTTATATGTGTGTTTCTCAGCTCTGTGCTAGGCTCAATTAGAATGAAACCAGGCGAAGACTAGTTGAAGAATAGACGAAGGCTAGAATCGTGACATTACTCTCTTTTCTTGACTATTCATGTTCGCATGAATGTTGTTTCTTAGTGCGCTTTTCTTGAATATTTGATATGAAAGTCGTCAATCATCTCTTGAGCGTTCATAAATTCGTCATCGTCAGCGTTATATCAGTTAAGATCGTTGTCATAGCTCTTTCATTTGACCCGATATTGAAGTCGTCTTCTATAGCGTCGAGAGTTCAGTATATCATCGATTTTCCATTCGTCTTCATCGTTTACCACTATTGATCCCGAAGATTCATTCTTTTGATCAGACAGAGAGTCATCGACGACAGAACGAAGAAGCTCTGAATGAAATACGTCGTGTATA
>JAABUL010001386.1_pt1 | contig 46525 bp, 4 predicted proteins | sample 5559151 | NCBI WGS metagenome assembly JAABUL01 (sample SAMN10711876, study PRJNA513368) | rock metagenome | isolation source: Antarctica rocks | place: Antarctica: Victoria Land, Pudding Butte sud
TATAGATATTTCTAATAGTATTACTTTTATCTAGCGCAATTACAATTTTAAATAAGATATATTATTAACTCGACTTCGTATTTGCAATATTCGCGATTAATTTTTCGAAAACAAGTAATTTTTTTTGTATTTTCTTTTGCAATCTCTCTTTATTAGTGTAAGTTAACTTGTTTAGATAATAAATTTAATAAAATAGTTGTTGTTAACGTCTATTATAGATCGAACAACTAAAGATATCTAATTAAGACACTATATAATATCGATAGAAATACAATAAAGTATATTATTTTTTGTCTTTATAAATCTTGTATATATTAATAGCTTTTGCAAACTCTTAATTACAAAGTTTAAATACTAATAAATAAGTAAAAATAATTTATTCGATTATTGTTTTTTTTATTCTTTTGTTTTGCGTAGTTGTTTTTAGTATTATCTTAGTAACCTTTTAATACAATCTAATCTATACTATATGTTTTAAATATCGCTATAATAATCAACTATATTTTATTGTTTTAAAGCAACTCTTTATTAATTTCTATATTTTAAAACTATATTGGTTCGACTTGTTTTTGCTAAATCGAAATAACAACAATGTTTTTTTCTATATTAATTAGACAATAATTACTATTGTTACTTTAAATTATATAGCAATATTTTAATTTTTTTTTTAGACAAAACTTTTGTTTGTTGTTGTTTTAAAAGTCTTTTTTGTTAACGTAACAAAACTATTGCAATATTAAAAATCTATTTAATAAATTAGATTAAAGTAAGTTAGTTGCAAACAATTTTATTTTCTATTAAGACTCAATCTTTTTTAACAAGATATTTATAGTCTAAGTATTTTAAAACAATTTAGAAATAATCGAAAAAAAACTTTGCTCTTTTTAAAGATTTAGAACTACAATTGCTTTTAGCAACAAAAATACAAGAATTAATTTTAAAGATCGAATTATAGTTATAGACAATCTATTAGTATCTAAGCAATTATAGATATATTATTGACAATTCTTTATAAACAATAAATTATATTGTACAAATTAAATTATTAACAGTGTGCAAATTAATTCTAGCTATGTTAATAATTTATATCTGTCTAATTTTATTTTTGTAATAATATAAATTGCAATACAAATATAATATAATATCTTTATATATATTTTAAATATCGAATTTGTTGTTAAGAGTCTAAGAATATAGAAACGCAATCGATTAATATATAAAAACTACAATTGTATTAACACAAGTAAATATATATTCTAATTGTAGCACAACTATAAAGCTAGCTAATATTTGCAACTATTTTAAAAAATAGATTTCTATTATTTGCACAATTTACGTTTGTAATTTTTTAAATTCTAATTCGACAAAATATATTAAAATAAATTATAATATATAATCGAGACATATATAATCGAGCTACAAACTATATAATAAATATTATATATTTAAGCAATTTTTATCAAAATATATATAGTACTCTTAAAATCGAGAATATTAATAAATTTATAAATAGTATAACAATTGTTTAAGTTCTCGATTTCTAGTTTAGTTTGCTATTTTTTTTTTTAAATTTAAGACTTATTATTATTATAACATACAATTTTGTTAAAAATTTAAAGTTTTAAGTGCTAGTATTTTCTAAAATATATTTATATATTAATACAATAAATATATCGATTTTTTATAACTTAAAAAAAAAGAAACTTCAAAAGATCTAAAATATAATAACAAATTATCTTTTAAGTTTTTTAACAAAATATATATTTTGTATTTTACAATTTCAACTTAATTCTAATATAGAAATAAACAACAAAATTTAAAATACAATATTTTAGAATTTAAGTTAAATCAACAAATTTACAATTTAATATTAAGAAGATTTTATACTTTTGAAAACAAGTATAGAGAGTATTGCTTGTAATTATTTGTTATAATTGTTATTTTTAAAATATTTTAAATAAGTTTTACTTATAAATTATGCTTAGCAACGCAAATTTAAAAAGAATCTTTTTCTAAAATATTTATAATCTTATATTTACTATAAAGACTTGCACAAGATTTACTTTATTATAAGACTTGTTCTAAATATTTAAGATATAATCTATTATTCAATTTAAAAGATAAGCTTAAAATTGAAGAAATTGTTTAGCAACAAAAACTTTAAAATTGATTTAAATCTTATATCTTATTATATTTACTAATATAAAGATTTATAAATATATACTTTAACTTTCGAAAAAATTCTTAATATTAAAGATCTTGCTAAAAAATTCGAGCAAATTAATTATACTTGTAAAATAATTATCGACAATAATAGAAATAGTTATAGTTATATATTCTACAACAATACTTAATATAAATAAATATATTTAAAAATTAACAAATCGCAATAAAGCTAATCTTAATTAAAAAAAAAACTTAAGATAACTAATTTAATCGAAGATTTAATAGAACAAACTTTAATTATTAAAAAGTTGCAATAAAAGTAACTACTTAATTTTAAATAGAATATTGCTTGTTTTGTCTATTTTATAGCTTTAAGTATTTGTTAATATATTATATAAATTTTCAAATCAAATATACTAAAAGATCTAAATGCAATATAAAAATACTATAGTATTATAAAAATTTCTTATTGTTTCTATTGTAAAAAGACTTTGTAACAAGTTTTGTTTAAATATTCTTTTTAAAGAATTTGTATTTAATAGAAATTTGATTTTGTATATAACTATTAATTAACTATAAAGATTTCTAATTTAAAAGCTCGAATATTAAAGATATCTAATTAAAATTATATATATATAAATTTCTTAATAATCTATGGTAAATGCAACAATAAATAAAATTTCAAAGTTTTATTTAACAAAATAGCTAATAGTTATACGCAAAATATTATATTTTTTAATTGATATATATAGATTGTCGAACTTAAGTTCTTATTTTTTTTACAAAAATTATTCGAAGTTAATACTAAAGAATTTTTAGATATATTATTATATTTTATTGTCAATATATTTATTTGCAATTAATATTGAATTCTATTCTTTATTTGTATATTGTTTAATATTATTGTTAATATATTTAATATAAGAGTCGACTATCTCTATCTTTAGAATTTCTTAAATATTAATTATTCTATTAGTAATAAAGACTTAAATATATATTTTGAAAAAATTATACAAGTCTATAGTGTTCGATTTGTAAAAAATAGATATTTAAAGTATTTGTTTTTGTTAGAGATAACAAAATAGATTGCTATTTAAAAAGCTTATATAGATATTTTGTTTTGTATTCTTTTAAAATATTTTGTTTAAAAAGTCTAGTACAACTAGTCTATTATCTATAATTGTAAAAATACTATAAATAGATTTCTTGCTCGAATATAGATTTACTAAAATTGTGCAATTGCTAAATTAAATAAATACAATATATACAAACTTTGTATCGATAGTAGTTACAAATCAACTTTTTAATATAAGAGATTTAAGTAATAATATCGAAGTCTAAAGCAATAAATAAAATGTTATTGTAATTTTCTATAAAAATATATAAATTGTAAGAATCGAAGAAGAATGCAAATTAATATTGTAATATTAAAGATTTTAATTCGAAATCAATTATATATAATATAAGTTTTGTAATTAGTTCTTCTTGCAACTTTACAATAAACAAAAGACTAAATATTTGCTTTTTAGTTTATCTAGCTATTATAAATAGATAACTTTGTTAAAAGTTAATAAACAAAATTTAGATATTAATATATTAATTTGTTTTTATAGTTTAAGATTAAGATACAAATAATATAATTGTAATTGTATTGTTAATCTTTGTTAGAGAAACTTGTAAACAAAATTAATTTATTGCAAAATTTCTATAGAAATAGTAACAAATTTCGAGTGCAAATATTAATGCAAAAATATTTAAAAAAGAGTATATATATAATTGCAAAATATTTGTATTATTTATTGTATATTACTATAAAGAGTAAAGTATTACTATAGCAAGAATCTAATAATTACAAAGAAAAAATTTGTATAAAAGTTTTCGAAACAAATTTAACAACAAAATTAACAATATAGTTAAGCTAATTTTTGTTTGCTTTATATTAGTATAAATCTTTATTACAATAATAATATTTACAATTAAGTTATAAGTTTAATATATTAATTGCAGATTGCTATTAATATAGTTAACAATATTTAGCGCTATATATATATTGTCTAAAAAAATAGTTATAAAATTAGAAAATATATAAATTGTTTAAAAGAATTTAATAAAAATATTAATTAAGTTAACAAAAAAGTTAAAGTAAGTTCTTAAGTAAAGCAGTAGCAAGTTAATAAATAAAAAAGTATTAATACAAAGTTGTATTTTAAATATTGTAGTAATTTTAAAAAAATTAAAAAATATATTAATAACAAAATAAGATAGTCAAAATAATAGTTTAAAGTATAACTATAGTTTTAGAATATAATAACAATGTAAAAAAATAAAATATACAAAATAGCAAAACAAAAGTAGTTAATAAATACTAATAACTTGTAACAATCGAAAAAAAAAATCAATAATTGTTAAAATAGCAAAGATATTATTTACAAGAATTATATAAATTTGTACTAATTTTATAAAAATGCGTAGAGAGTTGTAAATAGATTTTTAAAGAAAATTAAAATTTTAAATAGCAAGATATAATAAGCTTAATTTAGAAAAACAAAAATAGACTCTTTAAAACAATTATAGTTTTACTTAGATACAAATACAATTAAAAAAGAACTTAAAATCGAGTATATTAACTAAAAAAATTCTTCTAATTAGATAAATCTTTTTTTTTACAATATAAACTAATTAAGACAAATTAAATTGAAGCACAAATTCGACAACTTTAAAATAAAAACTTTGCAAAATGCTTTGTTATTAACAATAACTTAACTATTACAAAAAAAGCAAAAGTTATAACGTAAACAAAAAGACACTTTTATTAAGAAGACAAACAAGCTAACGTATTTTATTAATTTCGACGTATATATTGCTATTTGTTACTATAATATTTTGATTATATATAGTTTGTATAACAAGAGCAATTAACTATTGTCAAAAAAGAAAATTGTAATATTTATTCTGGAAGCAATAATCAAGTTATTTATTAATTTAAATTGCAATTATATATAAGTCTAAGAAAAGAGTATTAAGTATTGCAAAATCTATTCGATCTTTTTGTTAAAAAAACTTTAAAACAAATGCAAAAAAAAAATTGCAAAAGATATTCTAATTCGATAATAAATATTGCAAGTCTTTTGAAATTTGAAAGAAAAATCTCTAATTAAATTAAATTAAAGATAAAGATACAAACAAATTAAAATAAATTAATAGAAGTTAATTTGTCTAAACAATACATATTTGTAATTCTAAGATTTTCTTGTTTTTGTTTTACGCACTTAAGAATACAATACTAGATCAATAATTTTTTATATATTTAAAATAATAGACAAAACTATTTAATATAATGTTTGAAATCTAAGATATTAATAATATTAATCGAATATGTTTAAATTTTGTCTCGATTTTAGATTATATTATTGTTATTAAAATTAATAAGAGTATTAAACGCGCATTGTCTACTAGTTGTTATACAAGAAAAAAAAGAAAAATTAAATCTATATAAATACAAATATCTTATATTAGTAAAAAGCAAATAAAACTATTATAATACTTAAAAGATACAAGTAGCAATTGTATTGTAAAATAGTTAAACTTAGATACTTTTCAAGTTTCTAATAGTTAAAGACAAACATAAATAAAATATTTTAATTCTTAAGAATTTTTGTTTATTGCTATAGATCTAGTAGCTACGCTCTTATACTATTTAGTTTATCTTTTTCTCTTATATATGTTGTTAGAAAAATATTTTATAAAATGTTTCAATTGTTGCGTAGTCTAAATCTTAAAATTATTTTAATACTTTTTGTTTTTTTGTAAAACATGTTGTCTTTTATTAAAAAAAAATACAATTTTTTTTATAGAATTAATAGAAACTAATAATTTTTAGTTCTTTTAAATTGTATTTATCTTAAAGCACAAGTAATATTTTATAGAAACAACTTATTATACTAGACTTTTATACAACAAAACAAAGCTACAAAATATACAATATTATTTTAATCTTAAGTATTTGAAATACTAATATCTCGAAGTTGTATACAAGAAAACGCAAAAACAAATATGTAATTTTAATTAAAATAACAAGAGACTTGCTTATTAGCTTTAGTATCTTTAAGAAATATACAAAATAATAACAATATTATAATAATTAATCGAACTTAATTTTTAAAAAAAGATTTAGCTACAACAACAATTTGTAAATTTCTTAATTAAAGACAACAAAAACAAAAAGCAAATAAAACAACTTAATATTTTGTTTTTTAATAAACTTAAATTTGTAGTTTGTATTTTTTATCTATGGATAGATTTAAACTTGTCGAAAAAAAAAAGAATAAACTTTCTATTAATATTTCTAATATTGTATTGAAAAAAGAGATTTTAAGAAATAAATATATTTGACTTAATAGAAAACTAAGAGCTTTAAAGATACAATTGAATAAAACAATAAATATTAAAAATATAAACTAAATATCTTGTTGCTAATAGTTACTATATTCTAAGATAAAAATATATAATAATATAATTTGCAAATAGATTTTAATTTTAAGATACTATTTAATTGTATAGATTAAACTAATTTAGACAATAATTATAAAAATTAATAATATTGTTGTTAACAATACTATTATTTGACATAAAAGCTTAGCAATCAATAAGAAACTCAATCTAATAAAAATACTTAAATTAAATATTCTTAATATTAATAATAACTAATTATTGTAATAGATATTGTTACTTATTATTAACATTATACTAAATTATAGAAAAGCTATTTCTAAGAAATTCAAAAAACGTATTTTTTTAATATAAGAGTATTTAAAAAAAGTATCAACAAATATCTTAGTTAAATTTGTAATAATTGCTATTATTTAATTTTGCAATTTTAACGCAAATCGGAATAACAAATCTTAACTAAATAAGAAGAACTATTTTGTCTTGCTCTAATTATTGTTTAATATAGAATAATTGCTTAAGTTGTCTATAACAACTATGCGTATACAATTGTTAAAATAGACAATAGAAATAAATATATAGATCTAATTAGAATTGCGAAAAGTGCTAGTAAAATAATTGTTCGATATAGAGTCTTAATTTTAATTTTGATTTTAATTTTAACTTTAATTTTAACTTTAATCTTTAAGTATTTTGTTAAAATTTATCTTAAATATAGTATTAATATAAATAATAAATAATATTAAGTTAATTTCTTAGATTATAGATATACTATTAATATAATTTAAGACAATATTTATAATCGCAAATTGTATTGCTATTAGATATAAGAGCGCTATATAGAATATACTAAATAGAACAAATACAATAAGAGTTGATATTTTAACTAATATTTAAATAGAATATTAATAAGATAAATAACAAAGTATTAAATTAAATATAATATATATTAGATTAAAACTCGAACTATATTAATATACAAATTAAATTAATTGCGCTAAATTAATAACGTAATTTTTTTCGATAGCAACAAAAAAAATTAGAACAATTAGAATCTATTTATTCAATATATATAGTTTAGATTGCAAATCTCTAGATAGCAACTTAATAATTTATTAGTAATTCGATAATATAGCGCAATTAATAGTAAACTCTAAAGTAGATTTTTCAACTTTAGCAATTATATTTGTTTCGAAAATTAAAATTAAAGAAATCTCGACAACTATTGCTTGCAAAAAAGATAAAAATATATTAAAAAAAATAGTTAAATATATTTTAATTTGCAATTCGAACAATTACTAAGCAATTCTAAACTATTAGATAGAAAACTATAAAGTAGCATAAGTAAAGTTCAATTTATTACACAACAATTTTAACTTTAACAACAATATACAAATTAAAAAAACTTTAAATTATAAATAATATATTTATCTTTTGTACAAAAGTACGCTAACTTAATATTCTTAAATATTATATAAAGTATTAATATTTTAAATCTAAATATAACAATAGACAAGTTAAATAACAAACTATTAAATACTTTATACAATAAAATTTATAGCAAGACAAAATCTTAAATGCTAATATTTACTCAAAATTTTAACAATTTATATATAAAGATCAAGATTAACAAACTTGATATTAAAATTAAAATTAGCAATTAACAATAAAATATTTTTGTATAGCAAAACAAAATCGATTTAGACTTTTATATTAAACAAACGCAAAATATAAAATTCTTTTTTAACAAACTACAAATAGATTCTATTAATATATAGACAAATATAATATTTGACAAAATTAATTTGTTTGTAATAGAGTACAATAGTTGCGCAAACTATTTTTTTATTTAAATTATTCTAAAGTTGAGTCTATTATTAAATATATCGAAATCTAGTTTAAAATTTAATTTTGTTGTTGTTAAAATAGTTAATTTATTTGCGTTTGTAAACAAAAGTATTAAGTTTGCTAATAATATTTTAATTAAAAAGAAGATTTTAGATAAGAGTATATTAGATGCTTCTAAGAACAAAGAGTTATTTTTTATAACTTTCGATATTAAGCGAATTGTTAATAGAAACTTAAATCAACTAGTAGAATAATCTATAAAAACAAAAGCAAATATAGAGATATATATATATAGTTTACGAAATACTTCTCTTTATCTTTGAAAAAGCAATATAGCTATTCGAGACAAAAAGATTAAGTATTCTTAAATTAACAAAAGACGCAAAAAGAAGAAAATAAATAGTAAATAAGCTTACAATAAAGTTAAAATAATTAATATTAAAAATATATATTAAAGAATAAATAACTATAAAAACGAAGATAATTCTTATAAATTAAACTTAATTAATTTATTAAAATTTGAATCAAGAGTAGAATATTTATTAATACTTATTTAAATAAAGTAAAATAACAAAAAAAGAACTTGAGAAATTCGAGCAATTTTCAAATATATTTAACAAAATCAAAAACTTGTTAATAAACAAATCTTAGCTAGTATATGTTATTATTATAATTAATACAAAAAATAAAATAACAATATATAAGATTTGTTTTTAAAAATATTAACTTTTAGATTAATACTACGAGAGTTAACAATATTTAGTTTGTTATTTTAATTAAAAACAAAGAAAAAGCAATTTGCAAAAATACAAAAGTAGTTTTTAATTAAAGTTTTAAATTAAATTGCTTTTAAGTTGTTGTTGCTAAACAAATATATAAAGATAATAAAAAACACTATATTGAAATATAATATAATTAAGAGATTAATTATATTTATAAAGTTGTATTTAATATTTTCGAAATTTTAATTATAAAACTAGTATTTACAATTAATAATTAAAGTAGTTAATTTATTATAATCTTAATTAAAGAGACAAAAGAGAAATTATATTTTACTTGTAACTTTTGTTCTTGTTATAAAGATAAAAACTAATTTTAATGCTTATTGTTTGTTTAGCAAATAAAAATAGAATAATTTACTCGATTTTTTTGCTAGAAGTTGCATATGTAGAGAGAAAAATAATAAAAATATAATTAACAATCTCTTTTAATAAACAAGCTATATCTATAATAATAATTGTTATTTTTAAAAAAAATTAATTACTTTCTTTTAAACTTGTTTAGATTAGACTTGCTTCAATAAGATTTTCGATTTTTAAAAAATAAGTTTAGATTTTGTTAATACGCAAGTTAGTTTTGTTTAGCAATATATATTATTAAGTTTTTGTTTGTTTTATATTAATATATATTGTTATTATATTAAAATTAAAGAGAGTCGCAAAAGCAAACAATATATTATTAAAAAAAGATTATTTGTTAATTAAAACAAAAGAATAATTCTTGATTATTGCTAAAATAATATTTTTTAATATTGTTAAACAATTCTTATCGAATTAGTTGTAAAAAATATTGCGAAAATAGTAAATATATATATTTGTTTTTCGAATTAGTAATAAATAGAATACAAAAGAGATTTTATATACTTTTTATAACTTGTGAAGCAAAGAAGTTATATATTATATATTCGAACTTATTGTTAAAACTAATTTGTTTAATAATTTTCGAAACATTTTGCAAAATTATATATTTGCAAAGTTAAAAAAATCTATTTTTAATTGCTAGTAATTTATAATTTTAAATTTTTTTAATATTTATAATTAATATTGTATTTTTGTTCTTTAAATTACTAATATTTAATTAATTTTCTAAAAAATAGAAGTTAAGTTAGTTTGTTCAATTTTAATATTAATTAGTTATATAATTGTTAAAGCAATACAATAGCTTTAATTAATTAATTAATACATCGAATATAGATTTGTTAATATTGAAGATTTAACTTAATATACAATTGTAAGAATTTATAAAATTTCTATATTAAATATTACAAAGAAAGATAAAAAAAATTTGTTAAACTTTTTTAATAAAATTTAAACTTAATTGTAAATACTATAAGTACTTTAATTTAAAAATAGTATATATTAGAATTTGCATTTATTGTTTAGCAAAGAGTTTGTAAATATTCGAGAAATATTAATAAATATAAAAAGATTATAATTAATCTTTTTAATAGTTTTTATAATAGTAAGAGTTTGCAAAAGTCGAGCTAAATATTTGAGTTAATCTATAATAGTAGCAAAATACTATAAGTCTATTTAGAAATATTTGTTTTATATTAGTAATTTTTATTAATTTTTTTAACAATATAGAAGACTCTTTGTGCTTAATTAAAATATTGAAAATTCTTAAGTTAATAACAATACAAATTGTTATTATTTTAAATAACTTTAGTTGTCTTTGTTAATTTAACAATCGACTTAAGTAATATTTGAATTTTTAATATCTTCGCATTTAATAGAGAATACAAACTTAAATTTCTTTTAAAATTTCGAAAATTATATTTAGTTAATAAACGATATCTCTAATCTAATATTTAAATAAAAATAATATTAATATTGCGAGAATATCTAATAGATTTTATATCTAAGAGCTCGATTAATAGAGCAAAAAAGATAAAAAAAAAATATAAAACAATTGTATATTCTAGAAATTAGAACTAAGTAAATCTATTAACGCAATTGTCGATCTCAAATATTTGCAAAAATAGTATTAATTAACGCAATTTTAGATAGATATAATAAAGTAGTTTGCAATATATATTTGAAAAAATATTTTCGAACAAATATTTTTAAAACAAATATTTTTAAAAGTCGAAGTATTATATTTTAGATCAAAACGCGTTTCTCTACTTTAATTAATAATAAAATATAATAGTTTCAAATAAAATATAAAAAGTCTAAGAGATATTATAGATTATAAAAGTTATACTACTAAAATGTAATTTAAGCTAGCAATAAAGACAAACTCTTTTTGCGTATTAAAGTATATATAGTAGTAACTATTGCTTATTTGTTATTACTAAATATAATTTAAAACTTTAAAAATATTCTTTTTAATATTTAATAAATATATCGATCGATAATATTAAAATTGTTAAATTTTTAAGTATTATATAAATCAAGTATATTATAATTTTCTATTTTGTTGCTATATAAATATAAATAAGAATTAAAATTACAAAACAATTAAATTAAAACAATTAAACAATAAATATTACAATAGTATAGTCTTAAATTTAATTAATTATTGTTAATACTAACAATTTCAATTCTTATTTATTAGTTTTTGTTTTTTATAAACTTTTTATACTTATAACAACAAAATTAAATACAAATATAATATAAATACTATATAGCAAATTCTATTTATAAAGTTAAACTAAATCTCTTAATTGTTTTGTATATTAAGTCTAGCTCTTAGTAAAATTTCTATTGTTCTACTTATTTTGCTTATTATTTCTCTATATTTTCGAACGCAACAAATTCTACTTATTATAACAATAATTAATATTCTCTCTTTTATAGACTTCGACTACTTTATAATTTTTGTGCAATATATATTTATAAAGACTCTTTAAAATTCTCTCAATATCGAAGAAGCAAAATATTAATAAATTAAGATAATTATTGTTATTGCTATTTGTATCAATTGTAGATACTAATTCTATATTATAATTAAATTAGATTAATATTAATAATATATTATATTGTTGTTAATATATTTTTAACTTTTATTTTGATTGTTTTTCTTGTATCTTTTTAATTTCTTAAAAACAAAAAGATTATTTTTATCTTAGTTATAAGTCTTAAAATTTTATAAATAATCTAATATTAAGTATAAGAATATATATTAATAAGTTTAGAATTGCAATTTGCAAAGTTATTAAAATTAGTTAACTTTTGTTAAAAAGTAAACACAAAGATCTTATATATAAGATTAATATTATTTTAAATAATATACAAGACTTAACAATATTTAGAAACAACATTTAATTTTTTTATCTTATTGCTAAAATTATTAATTAAAAATAAATTTATAATTAGTATAATAGCTATTTATATATCGATCTTAAAATTAGTTTTAAAAACAATTTATAACTATATTAAGCAAATCAAAACTATAAAGTCTCTCTATATATAAATCTTAAAAAATAATTAAAGTTTAAAACTTATATATTGTTTTAAAATAACAACAAAGAGTAGATATTATTTCGAAAAATAAAAATCAATTTTAGATTAATATTTTTAAATAGAATATTACAATTGTATTAATTGTAACACAATATCTTTACTATTTTAAAATTGCTACTATCGAAGTCGATATAAATATTAAGATTTTTCGTAATTAATATTGTTTAGATATAAATTATTGTTAATTGTAAATATATTTGCTATTAATTTAATTTAAAATATTGTTTGCGTCAACTATATACTAGTAGTACTACAAACAATAATTTTATCTAATATAACAAAATACTATTTTTATTATTGCAAATACAATAGCTTTGTTTTATATAATAAGATTTTCTATTGTCGCAAGACGCAATAGCTTTATTCTATATAATAAGATTTCTTATTGTAACAAAACGCAATAGCTTTGTTTTTTGCAAAAAGATATTTTATTGTTGCAAAACACAATAGTTTTGTTTTTTGCAAAAAGATATTCTATTGTTGTAGAATACAATAGCTTTGTCTTTTGCAAAAAGATATTCTATCAATTGTTGCAAAACGCAATAGCTTTGTTTTAAACAAGTTATAAAAATATCTTTAAATACTTAACAATAGCTTTATTATTTTCTCGCTAGTACTTTAATACAATTAAATTGTTTTCTATTGTTATAACAAATTAATTCTAAAAAGTATTACTTAAAAGAACAAGTTTAATAATTATATATTAATAATATTTTGCTCTTAACTTGTGCATATTTATATCTTTTATCTAAAATACATATTTTATTATCTATAGAATTGTATATTTATTATAGCTTCTCTCTAGAAAACTCTATTCTTTAAATATTTTTTTTTATAATTTTTTTGCTTAATTGTTTAGTATTTAAGCAAACAATTCTTTAAAATTGCAATTCTTTGCAAAGTATCAATTAAAGTATATTGTAATTTTTGCATAATAGTTTGAGTACTATTATAAAATCTTATAATTGCTATCTAAGTTTTCTTATAATATATAAACTCTTGTCTTAAATACTTGTTCTTACGCGTAGACTTCTTAATATATTTTTTCTTTAATATTAAGTTCTTATTTTTGAAAATGTTTAAACAATAAAAAAGAAATTTTAAAATAAATATTGTATTGCTCTCTTAATTAATTTAATAATTTATAAAGAATATTTTATTTACAATTTCTAAAAAAAAAATATATAAATTGTTTTTAACAAATTTAAAAATATTTTTGTTGCAACTTCTATTAAAAAATAATTAATACTTAAAAATAATATAGCAATTGTCGAATAACTTACTTTGTAATATATTGTTTCTTCTAATATTATTATAGATTTGCTAATTTCTAAGAATTTTTGCTACAAAGATTTTTTTCGCATTTAATAAAATCTAGTATTGTTAATAATTTAAAAACTTATAATTATTATATTTTATTTTGCAAATTAAACAATAATAGATTGTACAAAGTAAATATTTAATAGATTAAATACTTAACAATTCGAACTTTAGCGCAAATTACAATTTCGACATATTTAATATAGAGACTTCTATTTTATATTTTGCTCTATATTTTTAGAAATATTATTATTAATCTTTAACAATAGCAAACTCTTAATTAGTAAATATTTAACAATATATAATATAGCTTTTTAAAAATACAAAAGAACTTAAGTTTTTGCAAATTGTTAAAAATATTTGTTTGTTCAATTATAGTTTCTTTGATTTAAAAATTCTTTAAAAATACTATTTGTTTATAAATATTAACAAATTGTCTTTTTAAATAAACAAAATCGACAAATCTACTATTAAAAGAATTAAAACTACTTTTTCTAATAAAAAAAAATAAACTATTGTAAATTTCTAGAATTAAATTAAATTAAATTTGCTATTATTTTATATAGCAACAATCGAGATTGTATATTAGTTGTTATTAAAACAAGAAAAAATATATTGTTAATAGTTATATTGTTGTTAAAGATTTTTAAAGAAAATATTGTAAATTTACTTAATTATTATAAGCAAGATTAAATTGTATATCTTGTTTACAAATTTATAAATGCGTTTCTTTGTTAAATAAATAATATTTGTTATAAACAATAATTGTTTTTTGAAATAGCAACAATCTATAGAAAGATTAATCTATAACAATTGTTTTTAATTATATTTTGCAATTCAATTCTAATACAATTAGATTTTGTAGAATCTATTGTTTATTTACAATCTTAGATTCTATTATAATTAGCTTAAATACTTAACTATAATACTTAACTCTTATAATAATTATATAAAAATTAATAAGTAGAAGATTTATTATTAAGTTTATATATTTATACTTTACTTTTTAGCAAATATAAAAGATTGCTTTCTTAAAAAGAAAAAGATATTAAAAATTACTTGATAAAAAAAATATTAAAAGTATAGATTATATAATAATAGAATTTATAGAATCTAATATATATTTTATATTATTACAAACAATAATACTCTAGAACTCTAAAATCTAGGACAACAAAATTAATATATATAAGTTTTTTGTTGCAATTTAAATAAAGCTATTGAGAAATCTATCTACAATTAAATTTTAATTATTATTATTTTTAGTTTCTACTAATTAAGTTTATAGCACGTATTTCTTTTCTTAATTTTTAATAATATATATTTAAAACTATTTATATTTGTTGCAATCTATACTAACAAATTTAACTAAAAACTTATTAACAAATTTGCAAATATAGAGAGCAAATAAAGTTTTTTTCTTTAATTATTTTTTAAGACTTAAGCGATATATATATAATTGTTGTATAACAAGTTATAGACTATATAAATTAATATATTCTTGTTTATACTTATATCTTTTATAGCAATATCTATTCTTATAATATTATTAAGATATAATTTAGAAAGATCTTGCAAGTAGTTAAACAAGTACTAAGATAGCTAGTTTAATAAAAAATAAAATATAAAATATAAATATATAGAGTTAAACTATATTAATTATTTTATTCTTTAAAAATACTTAATTTGTTGTTAACTTTTTTGTATTTAAGATTTTTTTAATTTTAGTCTTTACTTTATTAGCTTTTCAATTTAGTTTTGTTATAATAATTTCGAAAATTAATAAATAATTATAATTAGAGAGCTACTTTAATGTTAAGCAATCGACTTATTTAATAGATTTTAGATTTGTAGATAGATAGTTTATATATTGTTGAGTTATTTAAAGCAAAGAGAGAAATATTTGTTAATAGAAAAAAGATACGCAACATATTAAACGTCTACAAAATATAAAGATATTTTCTTCGAAATTAGTTATTTTTTAACTTTCGAACATAAGAAAAAGACAATTAAAAAAATATTTAATAATAGATTGATTTAGACTCTAGTCGAATCTTAAATCGAATTACAATAACAAAATATATAATCGATAATTCTTTAATATAAGATAATAATAAATTAGTAAATTTGAAATTCGAAACAATTGTCTAGACAATTGCGATAATAAATTATATCAAATACAAATTAGCTCGAAGATAAACTACTTTATTTGTAAATTAATATAGAAGATAATCGATCAATATAAGAGATAATTAACATAGAATATAGAAGATAATTAACATAGAATATAGAAGATAACTAGTATAGAATATAGAAAATAACTAGTATAGAATATAAGAAATAACTAATATAAACACATTAATGTAAGCGCATTAATATAGACGTATTAATATAAGCACATTTAAAAGATTTCTAGATTGATAATTTTTTAGCTAATATTTATTCGACTATTACTAAAAGATTAGCAATTTTTAGAAATCTTAGTTTAAAAAAATCAAAATACAACATTTATTAATCTTTGTAATATTCTTAAATATATAGAATAAGATCTCTATTAAGTTAGATTAACAATTATTAATTGTAGCAATATTAAAATTTAATAGATTTAATTTAATATTAAATAGAAAGTTAACGTTTGTATAGACTTAACTTGCATTTTATATTACAATATTATTAAAGTTTGAAAACTACTTGCAATACTCAAAAATAGAGCAAAATTTATATATAAATCGATATTTAATACTAGCAATCTTCGAAACTTCAAATCTATTTAGAAAAATTTTTACTAATAAATTTCGAAATATATATTGTGCTTAAGTATTTTAAATATCGAAATTAAAAATATCTTAAATTAAGAAATTCGAATTAAAGAATTGCAATTTATATATATTGTTATAATATTATATTTAAACAATATCGAAGTATATTTTATTATTAAATATAGTATTGTTTGCTTAATTAAAATAAGAGCACTAAAATACTATAATTAACAACTATTGTTTTTTAATTTTTGTTTTGTTAATATTTATTAAGACTTGCAAACAAATTGCAAACAATAGTATATTATCGACTTTTATTTTAAAATTAAGATCGAAGCTATTAACTATAGTAGACTTAAATAGTCGAAGTATCTAAAACACTAAACTTTGTAAATCGAAAATTGTTTAAAGAAGATTTACTCTATATATAGTTTAAGATATTATTCGAAAATTGTTTTTAAAATATATTGCTTTTTTTATATTTAGAAATATAGACTTTAAATAGTATTGCTAACAAATAGAGATATTCTTGTTACACACAATTCTAGTAATATTGTTATATAAGAAACGTAATCTATTTAATTTAAGAGCAATTAAAAAAAATTTGTTTCGAATAAACAATACAATTTGTTGCAATATTATTAATATTAATCTCTAACTTTTCTTTATATCTATAAACAACAATTACAAAGATAATAGAAATTATTTAGATAAAAATTAATACAAATTTCGATTGTAAAAAGTTATATATTTATATCTACTAAAGAATCTATCAATAGAATTAGAATTACAACTTTGTTTATTAATTAAAATTAAGCATTAATTTATACAATAATAAGTTAAATCTCTTTGCGCTAGTAATTTGCTACTAGAATTGATTAAATTTTGTTCTAAAATAATTTTGTAAATTCGACAATATAGTTGAGAACAATTTTTAAACAACGTACTTTAATATACAACTATATTGTTTAAAAAAATAGAATTAAAAGATGTCAATATATAATTTAAGAAAAATTGTATAAGAAAAAATGTTTTCAAACTATATATAAACTATATAATACAACTTATCAAAGTATCTAGCTTTAAAAGTATTAATAAAAAAACAATTCTAATTAATAAAACTAATTTAACATTTATATAAACTTGTTTAGCCAAGTATATTATGTCGAAAATCTAATAGTATTAAAGTTATTGATTTTAGTTGCGTTTAAAAAGAAATTTATAATAGAACTTCTTTAATATTTAAAATTAGATTAAGCGTGCTTAATTTTATTGCAATTATTTTTATATATATTAAAGAATTTATTTGCTAGTATTTGCATAATAAGTATCGCAAAGTTTTTAATTATTATAGATATTTTCTAATTAATAAAAGATTTCGAAATAGACTTATATATTTTTTGCAAAATATACTATCTTTAAGTAGAGAATTCGAATTGAAAACAAAGAAAAAGATAGATTTCTTAGAAACAATTTATGTTGCTATCGAATAGCTATATTTCGCAAATAACTTTATAAATTTAAAATATATTTAAAAGCTACAATTAATTTTTCGAAAAAACTATTAGTAAATCGACATTTACAATTATATTTTTGCAATAATTGATTAACAATATTATGTTTGTGCGCTTTAAGAAATTAATATTTTTGCAAATATATTGTTAAAAATTGTTGTAAAGAATATTTTAATATTAGAGTTCTAATTGAATTTTTAGCTTAAATATCTATATAGAAAGTACAAAATTAAGACAACAATTTTTTTTTTCTTTGTCGAATATATAGTAGATTGTAGACTTTTATTTTTTTAGTAAAAATAACAATACGTAGATTATAACAATATTAACAAGATAAACAAATTTAAATACAAAGTTTCGAACAACTTTAATCGAAGAATACGCAAATAAAAGTTAATCTTCTAATAGAGAAGTATATATAAAAATATATAATTATTATATTTTACAATAGTTCGATCTAGATATACAATAATAAACTCGATTATTAACTATTAAAACTAAAAATCTTAAACAACTTTTTAAGTATTGTAGTATTGTAGTTATATTTAATAGTTTTGCAAAGATATTAATATTTTTAAAAGCAATACAACTTAATAATATACACAAAATACTAACTATAAAATACAACAAAATATATCAAATTATCTAAGTCTAAGCAAGCTTATTAATAATCAAAAAATTTTGTATTATTTTTGCTATATTAAGAACTTCTAATTCGATCTTCTTTAATATAATAAGAAATCGATAAAGAGATTAAATTTAATTACAATTAATACTATTTAGTTTATAATACTATAGATATTTACAATTAATATAGATATTCTTAAGAGTAAGATTTTAGCTAAAAAGATATTTAACTTTTTTAAATAATAAATTCGAATAAAAATCTAAAATAGACTATATATTTTTAAAGATTTTGTTTTTTCTTTTTATATATTTTTTAAAGATGTTAAAATACTTAAGACTTAAATTAATTGTTTAAATTAAATTTTATTTACAATTTTGCAACAAACAATATCTATAGCTTTAAATAATATATATATCGATATAAATTAATAAAAGACTATAATATTAATTTAAATTACAAAAAGAATCTTTATATTTGTTTTAATCAAGTCTAGCTATTAAAGAAATTTAGTATATTAACAATTGTACTTATTTATAATACGCTACTATAGAACTATTTCTTAAAAATTAAGTAAAAAAGATATTTTTGCAAAATTAATTGTTGTTGTAGAAGTTACAAAGCTAAACAATCTAAATAATTTTGCTTAAATTTTAGAGTTTCAATCTTTAAGTAATTCGACTTTAAAACAATATTTTAAAATTGCAATTTTAGAAATTATAATATTAAATATTCGACTATTGTTTGTAATAGCAAAGCAATCTCTAACAAAAATTAATTAATACAAATTTTCTTGCATTTAAAATTATTAAAATTATTATATATATTTCTACTTGTTTTATCTATATAAAATTAGAAACAAACAAATTGATACTATAATATTAATTTTTTAACTAAAATCTATATATTATAACTTTTTCGATTAATTTAGCAAAAAATTATTAAGATCTTTGCATTGTTAAGATATTTTTAAAGTTAAAAATTATATTATAGAAACTAATATTACGCAAGCAATACTTAATATTAAAAAGAAACAACAAAAAGTTAATATAAATAAAGAAATTATTAAAAAGAGACAAAATTGTTAAGAACAAAGTCAACAAAAAATTGTATAAAAAGTTAATTTATTTCGAAATTTTAAACAAGTACAAAAGCACAAATGTTAAAAGTTTATTGTTAAAAAGCAAGTTTTAAATAAATTAAATAAAAGTTGCAATATTAATCGACAATAAATTGCTTAAGATATCGATTTTCTTAAAATACAATAACAACAATATATACTTAATAAAAGTATACTTAAAGTAGTTTTTATAGAATTTACTACTTAAGAACAAAGACAAAAGCAAGAAAAAAAAACAATTAAAATATATAAGACTTAACTTAAAGTTAGAAAACAACAATAAAAGAATTGTTAAACAAAATTTAAATATTTGGAAAATATTTGTTCGAAACAAAACAAATTTTTTACAATAAGAAAAGAGATTTATTCGACTTTAATTAAAGAATATTAGAGCAAAAAAATTAACAAAATTGTAATAATTTTTAAAGAAAAAAGAAAGAGATGCTAATAGAGTTTAACAAACAATTTAATAAAGAAAGTTTTCGCAATACAATAACAAAAAACACAAAATAAAAATTATTAATTTTAGCAATCGAATTTAAGAGATTACAACTTCGAAAAAATAAAACAAATTAAGCTAAATTGCTAGAAGACGCAAACAATAAAAAAATTAAATTTTTTTTTTAACAACGCAAAAAAGCAAAAAGTAAAGAGAGTATTAACTACTAACAAAAAGAACGCAAGTTAATTAAATAAAAATTTCAATATTTGAATTAATCTCTTATAGACAATTATATTCTTTTTAGCTTTTATTAATATTCGACAAACAATATACTTTAAATTAGATAGTTATTAGATTTAAATAACAATTTTGCAAATTAAGTAGAAGCTCTTTATCTACTTATTTATTATTTTAGTTCTTATATATTAACAAATAAGTCTTTTTTTTTTTCGAACAAGACAAATCTTTCGAACGAAGCAAATCTATTGTAAGACAAATCTATCGTAAGAGATTATCTACGTAGAAGATTATCTATCGTAGAGACAATATCTATCGTAGTAACAATATCTATTGTAGAAACAATATCTACTGTAGAAACAATATCTACTGTAGAGACAATATCTATTGTAGGGACAATATTTATTGTAGAAACAATATCTACTATAGAAACAATTGTAGAAGCAATATCTATTGTAGAGACAATTTACTGTAGAGACAATATCTATCGTAGAGATAATCTATTGTAGAAGCAATATCTATTGTAGAGACAATATTTATTGTGGAGACAATATCTATTGTAGAGACAATTTATTATAGAGACAATCTATTGTAGCAATCTATTGTAGAGACAATCTATTGTAGAGACAATCTATTGTAGAGATAATCTATTGTTAATTTATATAATTTATCGAAATAACAATTAAAACAAACTTAAATAAGATTCTTTTTTTGTATCTTAACTCTATAATACAATATTATTTCTACTTTTTTTGCATTAAAGTCTTGTTTTAATCTTCGATATATAGAGAAGTGTCAATTGTTAATAAATTGATTAAATTAGAGTAAATCAAATTTAAAACAATTGTTTATCGAAAGAAATATCGAAGATATAGATATTTAGAAATTTAGAAATTAGAAATAAAGTATAAAAATGAATTAGAAATATATTTTTGTATTTTACTTATTTAGTAATGCAATTTATTTAGCAATACAATTGCTAAGATAGTAATTTTGGCGTATAGAATTAAGTAAATTGTATTATTAGATAAATAGAAGTATCAATTTTAAGACGCGCTTGTTTATCTTATACTAAGAATAAAATTTAATTTAATTAATAATTGTTTGCATTTAATACTCTTTCTTTTCTATTATTTAAGTCTAAGTATCTTGATTTTTTTATATTTGTCTTCGAATTGCTATACAATCTAATATATAAATTTTAAGATTTTTAAGATTTTTAAAAAGACTTTTTAAAGACACTTCTAATTGTTAATCTACAAGCAAAAATATTTAACTATTGCTTTTTCTATTGTTAATTTTAATCAACAATCTTTTAAATTGTTATTTTAGCAATTTTTTGTTACAATCGAAATCTAAAAGCTATCTATAACAAATTTTTAAATATTTTTCTAATTACTTGTTTCTAAGTAAGTATTCTTAGCTTCTAGATAGTCTTTTTAAAGTTTTTTATTTAAATAGTTATTTTAATTGTGTTTTATCGCGATCAAGTTTTGCAAAACGTCGCAATTGTAAAAAATTCGATTCTAATTACGTATTTGCAAAAAAGTACTATCGACTACAATTATTATTTTTTTTGCTATCTTTCTTATTAGTATTTTGTTAGTATTTGTGTTAATTTAGATTTAACTCTCTAAAATCTCTCGCTTAAGTAGTTATTTAAACAAGCGTTTATGCAATACTTTGTTAGACTTTTCCGATTATAATTAGTTTGCGTCTATAAATCAATATATATTTTAATTTATATTGCTAATAACTATTAATTAAATGTTGCAACAAAATATACAAAATTTTAGAACAAACTTAATTTTTTCTTTTTAGAGTAAAAGATCTAGTATATTAAGTTCTATATATTGTTTAATACTTTTTAAAAATTGTATTGTTATTAACAATATAGAAAGACAAATATTGTTAGCAATTAAAAATTTAATAGAAATATATATTTAGAAGCAATATTTATTTTTACAATTAAAATAAGAAAAAAGATTTAAAATAGTAAACAAATTAATAAAACTCTAAAACAAAATCGAATTTATTGTATCAAATATTACAAAGATTTTAGCATTTTCTATTAAATGTTTCGATTTTGTAAAAGAACGCAATACTATTTAATTTATCAAGTTGTTATTAATTAATTTGCAATATTTATACAAGTTTTTTATATTAAAGTTTGATTGCTATTACAATTATTTTATCAAACAAAAATTTAAATAGACTAACAAAAAAATTGCTATTATTAATTATTAAGTAGCACAATTATATATACAATTAACAAAAGAAATTTTTTTTTTTTTTTAATAATTAAGATTAAGTTTGAAGCAACTAACAATATATTATATATAACTAAAAGTTAAATCGCGATTAGTAATACTTATAGTATTTATATATTGCGTTAACTTCTTTTACAAATTAATTTTTTTAAAACTTTATTAAGTATTGATTTTGTTGTTTTTACAATTGTAGTTAATTAGAGAATTGTTGTATTCTACGTAATTTGATATTTATTAAAAAACAACAACATCTATATATTTTATATTGATACTTTAATCTTTATAAAGAAATTCGATATTAAAGAATATTTTAATCTTATTACAAATATTGTAGATTATAATCTAAAAATTTAACAATCGATTATTAGAAATGCGCTAAAAGCTTTATATTTTATTTTATAACAATTAAAAAAAACTCGATTTGCTAACGCTATTAAAAATACAATCGAATTATTTAATAATAACAATAAAAGATCTAGCAAAATTCGACAAATATAGTAGAAAGTAATTAAAATAGTAATTAAATTCTTTTTTTTATTTTAATTATATATAACTATTTAAAGATTAACGCGCTACAAATCTTGATTGTTCTTTATTAAAATCTAGTTATTGTCGATCTATTACTTAATTTATTCTTCGATATATACTACTATTTATTGCATATCTATTTATCTTTATATAGTACAAAAATAATTGTAATTTGCTAAAACTTATAAAAGACTTATCTTTTTTTTGCTTTCTTTTAATATTAGTTTTGTTAAAATTATTTTATTATTAATTAAGCTTTTAAGCAATTGCTTGTTTAAATATACTTGCTTAAATATATACAAAAAAATTGATAAATCAATTAAGACTACAAAATACTTATATAGAAATTCAAATTTTTTAATCTTTTATTTATTCTTTTTATAACAATCTTTTTTATCTTTTTTTCTCTTTTTCTTTTTGCTAGATATATAATAAATCTTAGTATTTTTGTAAATATTGTCGCATATTAACAAGAAAGTTTTAATTAAATATAATAAAGTTCTTTTGACAATTTTTTTTATATTAGAAATACAACTTGTAATATTGTTGTATTTCTTAAAATTAATTATAATTTTCGAACAAATTATTTCGAAATATTTTGAAAATTTTGTGCAAAATCTTTTGTGCAAAATATTATTGCAATATTAGAAAAAGAATATAATCTCTTTAAATAAATAAAATTGTCAATATTATTTTTACTTTTTATATAGATCTTCAAGCTATCTTTATTGTAATCAAAAAAAAGATTTATATAAAATAATATTAAGTTTAGACTTGATTTAACTTTATTAATAAAAATTCTTTAATAAGATTTCTTTTTTTGTATATTTTCTAGAATTAGATATTAAAGTTTTGAAATATTGTAAAAAATTAAAAGAAAATCTTTGTTTATTATAGTATTGTTATTAATTATTAATATAAGCAAATTAAGAAAGCAATATTGTAATAGAAAATAATTAATCTAACTTTTAGAAACAATACAATTATATATAAAATACAAATATTCTAGATACTTAACTTGAAAAAGAAAATTAACTATTGCTTTTGCTAATTAATTCTTGTATATAATTAGACGCAATTTGTGTAAATAAGTTAAAAAAAATAAAAATTGTAAAAATAATAGAAGTTAGTTTGTCAAATTTAGATAATTTTAGAAATTAAGTATTGTATATTTTGTTGCAAACTTTTATTATTAACTTTTGCGCTCTAAGATTATTGTTATTTAAGAATACTATTATAAAATTAACAAAAATCTCTTTAAAAAATATTTTTATTTGCAAAAATTAAATTGTAATACAACTATATTATAGATTTAGTTAAAATATATTATATATTTCTTTATTTAATAGATAGCTCTTTTAATTGCTTTTTTGACAATAAATTTTTTTTAATTCTTAATTTGTAATAAAGTAATTGCAATAAATAAAGATTACTTTTTAAAAATTAAATATATATTAAAGTATTTGTTAAAGATAGTTTTAAATATTAATTAAATTCTATTAAGCAATTAAAATACAATACTATTTATAAATATAATCTTAATACTTTTTGTAAATTAAGTAATTCAATAAAAACTTTATAAATATATTTGATATTTTGCGCAAGTTTCTATTATAATTAAATTGTTTTATTCTTAATATTTTAAAGATAATATAATTACAATATATAAAATTAATTTAAATTTTTATAGTATTAGAGTAGCAATAACTAAATATTTTAAATTGACAAAAAAGAAAATAGAATTAAAGAAAAAATAATTTATAAACTTAACAAATTAATTATATATAAAATACAAATATTTTAGATTTTGTTTTAACAAATATTTAATAATATTTTGCAAAAGCTCGAACACAAGTATTTTTAATATTTTTTTTTAATATATTTTGCGTTAAATATTATTAAAATACTTTATTACTAATTATTGCTCTATTTTGTAATATATATATTATAAAAGATTTGTAAATATATATTATAAAAAATGTGTAAATATATATTGTAAAAGATTTATAAATATATATTATAAAAGATTTGTAAATATATATTGTAAAAGATTTGTAAATATATATTGTAAAAAATTTGTAAATATATATTGTAAAAAAATTGTAAATATATATTGTAAAAAGATTTTAATCTTGTATAATATATTATAAAAGAATTTATCTCTATTAATAAAATTTTACGCTTATTATATTTGAAGATTTTTGATAATTATTACAAATTTACTTGAAACAATGGAAATTACTAATTAGTCGAAAGACTACAAAATTGTCTAATTTCTCTCAATCTATATAGCAAAAACAAAAAATAAAATAAGTAAAAATCTAAATAAATTGTTAATAATCGAAGTCTCTACTTGCAAATAAAATAATATCGATTAGTATTTCTATAAAAACAATTTAATTTCTAATTTATTAGATTAATATTTTATATAAAACTAAATACTAATTGTTGTTTTATTGTCTAAAAAACAATTAATTTACAAGCTTAAACTAAAAGTATAAGACAAAAGCTCTTAATACAATATTTAACAAAAGTTAAGTATTAAGAATAATACTATTAATAATTATTATTTATTAGACTTTTTTAACTATAATTAAAACAACAATCTTAATATTGTTGCTAATTTATTTCGTAATAAAATAGATTTGCTATTTCGAATAAACTTTAGTTAATTTCTTTTTGTATTAATAATACTTTTGCTAACAAAATTGTTATACAAGCAATAATAAAAAGACTTAAAAAAAGATTAAAATATCTTAAGATCTTGCAATTAAAATATACAAGTTTACTAAATTAATAAAATAACTCTTAAATAATAAGATATATTTGTCTAATTTTAAATATATTGTATTTAAGATAATTCTAATATTAAGTTTAATATTAATTATAATTAAAACTTAGATTAGCTAAAATAATCTAATTTATATATTTGTTTATTAATTGTTAATATTATACAAATATATAATATCAATATACTATATTGCTTGTTTTATTACTTAGATATATATATTTATTCAAAATTATTACAATTATAATATAAAACAGCTTTATTTTTACAAACAATATAGTAAAATTAATAAATAAGTTTTCGACAATTGTATTTAAAATAGCTAAAATTTAACTATATTTAATTTAATTAATATACAAAGTAATTGCGCTCAATTTAACTAATATTCGAGATTTATACTCTTTTTAATTTTACAATATAAATTATAATCGAAAACTAAGTAATTGTTTGTAGCAAAAAATTTATTTGCGCAAATTAAATTTATATACTCGAGTTATATAATTTTTAAAAACTATAAAATTAGATATTGTTGTCGAATTTCTTTTGCAAATTAAATACAAACAATAAATAAAAATATTTAAATTTTGTATTATTAAATATTTTTGAGTTTTGTCTATTATATTAGAAGTTCGAATATATATAAATTTTCTTTTATTAATAGATTTTTTTTATTACTAAAACAAAAAATATATAACAAGAAATTGCACTTTAAAGAAAATTAATAATTTAAATTTTTAAAGTTATTTTTAAAAGCAATTTTAATTTTTAATTTATTATTGTTTTTCGAAATAATTTGTGTCGAAAGTATTATATATTTTTAATATTTTTGTTGTTTGTATAAAGCAATTCGAACTTTAATAGTTTTAAGTCTTTAATTATATTTCTCTTTTTTAATAAGTTAAAGAACTAATTAACAAATTAACTTAACAAATTAAGTTTGCTTTCTAATTTTATATCGAATATTTGTTTTTTTATTATTTAAAATTTGTATCGCAATTTTAGAGTTATATATTTTAAATATTATTATATTACAATTTTAAAAATATTGTTTTTAATACCTTTTAAGTTTCTTTTGTTTTTAAATATCTTTTGCAATATATAATACTATATTAATTTTTTGTTTTTTTTATATTAATAGATAGTTTTGTAAAATTGCTTTTATAAAATTAAAGTTTGTTCAAAACTATAAAATAAGTTTTGCACTTTTAATTTTTAAAAGTTTAATAATCGAATTAGTATAAATTTTTTATACTTGTTTGATTGTTAATTTAGAGAATATATTTGTATTAATATTTAGAATTATAAGTTTAGACAATCTTTATATAGTATTATTGAACAAACAATTAAGAAAAATTGTCTATATATTAAATCGAATTTTTTAATCTAAATAGTATTAAATTGTATTCAAATTATAATTAAATATTTAATTTTGTACAAAGAGAAAAACTTTGTCTAAACTTGTTAATTAATTGTTAATTAATATTATATCGAGACAATTGCAATTTATTGTTTACAATATTAATTAAGTTTTGTTAAAGAATATATTAAATAATCGAATCTTTTAATTTAGTATTTTGATTTAAATATTTTAGATATCGAAGTTAAGTATTAGTTTTTAATAGTTTACGTATAAGTATTTAATAGTTGTTGTGTTTGTGTTTTAATTAACAAAAAACAAATATATCTTGTTTTTGTTTTTTGTTTTTTAATTTTTAACAATATTCTATATTTGTTGTTTGATAGATAAAAGTATTTAAAAGAATAAAATATATTGTATATATTGTTTGCAATTTTAACTTTAAAAACAATATTATAAATAACTATTGTCAAAAGATAATCAAACAAATAAAGTAAGAAAGTTTTTTTTGTTTCGATAATAAATTATTTTTTATTTTTTGTATAAAGAAATTTAATTTTTACAAAAAGAATATTAGATTTTGTCGAGTTTTCATTAGAAATAATTTAAAATTTAATATATTTTTAAAACAAATAGCAAGTTTTATTATAATCTAAGTTATTTTTTTTATTAATTAAAATATTGTTTTTTTTGTTTGTATTTATTATATTTTTGTTATTTAAAATATTAATTTCTTTATTTTTTACTAGATTAAATGCAAATAAAGAATTTTTTTTTGTATTTTTAAAAATAATTTTTATATTAAATATTGATATAGATCGACAATCTAAATAAGTTGCTATTAGAATATTAATCAAAATATAAAGGTATTGTTGTTTGTTAACAAAGCTATACTTATTCTTAACTCAATAATATTAAAAAAGATAATAAATATTTTTTATACTAGCTATACTTTTCTTTTTTTAGAAATTATAAAGCTTTCTATACTTTACAAGTCTTTGTTTGAATTATACTTTAATTAGTTTTACTAATTTTTAAATAAAGATATAATTAAGAACTATATATTAGTTACTTGATTAGAAATTGTAGAATTTAGTCCTTTGTTATATATATAATATATATGCATCTTAAGTATTTATCAATAGATACTAAAATTGTTGTTAATATGCAAATTTAACAACTTGTAAATATATTATTTTAAAAATAGATTAAAGTCTTTTATTTCAATATATTTAAGAAAATTTTAAGAATCTTAATTTAGATTTTTGCAATATTTGATATTTACAAATTAGCTATTTTGAGCAAAACAACAAAATCTTAATATATTTGCTCTATTTCGACAATATAATTGCTTTTAGCTTAATTGTATTATTAGTGTTTGTGCTTGAAATAAAATTAGATTATTTTAATTGTTTTTAATATTGTTAATAGTAAATCGAAGACTTGTAATCAAAATAAATAATAAATATAGTAACAAACAATATAGTAAGAAATTAAGAGAACAAATGCGCTAAGCTCTTATATATATATTGACGATAAATTTTTTTGAATTAAAGTCAAATTAATTGCAACTTGAATTACATACTTTTGCAATATTTAATAATTCAAAATAGTAAATTTTTTTGTTGTTAATAGTTTTAAGAACTTTTCGAGTTTCGAATTAATTTGCATAACTTGTGCAATCTAGAGTTTTATTGTAACAACAACAAGAATTAAAGCGAAGAGCAAGATAGTAATAGTACAACAAATCGATTAGAAGCTTAAATTAATATTGTACTAAATCAAATCTAGCAACTTTAATATTAACAACTTATTTTATTAAGTTATTGTACAATTATATTTATTAATATTTAGTATATATAGAGCCGCAACTAAATTTATGCAACTTATATATTTATATTAAAGAAAACAATTTAAGTTTTAGAATTTAATACAATTAATAATATCTAATATATACTAAGCTTAGATTAAATCTTTATATAGATTATCTATTATTTTTTGAAATTTTAATAGTAAATATTGCTAATGCTTAGCATAAACTAGATTGCAACAAAAAATATCTTTTTACTAGACTTGTTATCTACTTAGTTAAATTCTATATATGCTAAATATAGACTCAATGTATATCTAATATAGAATTGTGCTATAATTAAACGCCTATATTTAGTTACAAAATTAAGATTTAAATTAGAAAAAGATTCTTAAATATACAATTAATATATGTTAAATAAAAGTGTTGCATATACTATGCTTATTATAATAATATTTTAAAGAAAACAAGTTTTGCGCAATTGTTATATTAAAATTGTTGTAATATACTCTAAGATTAGCGAACTAAATTGCGACAATACTTATATTAAATATATACTAAAATAATAGAAGCAATAAAATTAAAAAATATACTAAACTTATGCTATAAATTTGTTAATAAAATTAAGAGTATATACTACAATAATACAAATAATTAGAAAAAATAAAGATAAAAGACGCGACAATTGTATTTTAATTTTACAAAATATATTAAAGACTTAACGCGCAACTTGCGCAATTTTACTTACTTTTGATATATACTACAACAATACTAAATCTATGTTTGAATTGTATCTTATATAGATGCGTCAAAATTGCGCATCTAAAATCAAGATAATAGTTTTTCTTTTAATAATTATAAATTATATTAAGTATATATCTAGCTTGTTTTAAGTTTTAGAAATCGAACAAAATTATAATTACTTAGTGTATTAAAATAATCAATTTATATGCTTAGTATATACTAAATATATATATATTTTTTTTAACGCATCTTTAAACTTTCAATCTTTTTGCTTAATTTAGCACAATATACGTAAAGTATAAACTTGATATAAACAAAGCTTATTTTAGATACGAATTTTCTACTTAAGATAAATTCTAAAATAATTAGATTGTAGATCTAGCATATATTTAATATATACAACTTGCAATAAGAGCGTCTTTTCAAATTTATAATTTTTGTTTTATTTAACACATTCTATATTGAGCATAGATTAAGCATAGATAGAGCTCACTTCAAGTAGAAATTCTTATTCGAGATAAGCTCGTCCCGAGTGGGAAATCTACATTTGGGATAAGCTATATGTCCAAGATTTTTAACAATACAATATAGTTCTTTTTCGATTTAATTAATAAAAGTTTTGTTTTCTATTAGAAATAATATAAGAGATTACTTAATATTTATATATTGTATAAAATTAAGTTTAAAAATTGTTTAATTCAACAACAAGTTATTTAAATTGCGCAATTTTGAAAAAAACTATATTTTTAAAATTTCTATTTACTAAATTAATATCGAGAATTTGATAAACAATTAATAATAGTCTCTATAGATCTGTTTGCTTTGTAATAATATTTATAGCAAAATAAAATCGAAATTTGTAATAAGTTAGTTAAGAACGTTTAAACAACTGTACGGCCAAAGACTATAGTTATTTACCCGATATATATCCGGAACATTGCCGGAATATTGCCGGAATATTGCCGGAATATTGCCGGAATATTGCCAGGATATTGCGGTTGAATAACAGATAGATAACTAGCAAAAATAAGTTATTTAACCGGAAAGTGCCGGATAAATTCCGGGTAAATTCCGGGTTTGCTTCAAATAAACCACACGCGGGTTAATAACCAAAACAGCAATATTCCGGGTAAATTCCGGGTAAATTCCGGGCATAAATATTACTAGTAATAATTTTTCCATTTTTTTTTTTTTTTAGATAAGTAGATTAACTAATAATAGTAATCTAGATAATGTAGTACGTACACGCTAGTAGGGGGGGTCTAACGCGCGGATAGAAATTTCGTAAATCACGTGATTTCGCAATTAAATATTTGTTAGCGTCGATAGTCGCGAAGCTAGAGACTTCCCGAGTTTCTTAAACTTTAAATTTAAGGTTAAAACTTCAATTTAAAAATAGAATAATACTTTAACGACTTCACGTATTGACGAATCAACGATATACATAGTTTAATATTCGATATGTTGAAAGTCGAAACCTCGATCGGGCTAGCGTCGGGACTTAGTCAAATTTATCAAAATTCTAAAATTTCAAAATTTCAAAATTCAGAAAAATCGCATCTATAGGATCTATAACCGGTAGATAACCGCTATATATCGGTTGACTGCTAGTTAGTTAATCGATAGATAACCAAAATAGAGTTACAACTAGTCAATAACCGTTATATGCTAGTTAGTAGTCGATTGATTAACCGGAATCTAGCAGATATCTAACAAAAATAGATATATTCCTGGCATATTCCTGGCATTTACCAGGAATATAACCTTATAGATGGGCCTGTATGAATTTATGTTGAAGAAAACTATAATAGAATTAAAGCAAAAGCAACGTCTAAAAAACAATACAACTATAAAAGTAAAAAAAAATAGTTTAAGCTTAGACAATAGAATAATGTTGTTGTAAAAAAAAGACAAAAAAATTTGAATACTTTTATTAAAAAAATATTCGAAAATAAAAAAGACTAGTTACTAAACAAATTAATTAAAATTTCGTTAAAATCTTTGTACTAGTTTACTATAAACAATTGCGTTTGCTCTATTAATATTAAATATACTATTTTGTATTTTAATTGTTTTGCAATGTTGTTTAGTACAATACTTGATATTTAAATTAAAAAAAATACAATATATAGTTAAAAATATTTAAAAGCTCTAAAGTTTACAAACAATTTTACGTATTATATAAGAAAATACTATAAAAGTTGTATTTAAGCTAAAAAAATCAATATATATAAGTATGTAAAAAAAAATTATACAATTAAAAAATGCAACAAAACAATTATTACTAAAAACAATACTTTTGCACAAATCTATTAACAAAAACTGCAAAAATAACTACTACAATAAATATTATTAGTATAATTGTTGGTTCGGATTTCAATCCGAACGGATTAATTCGCCCAATTGCTAGGCAAAAGATAGCAGCCAGGCAGGCAAGGCAAGCAACTAGACAAGATGAAAAGACACGCAAGTGAACAAGGCAAACATCTATAGTGGTTGTAAAGTAATTGTCTAAGAACTAAGCTAACAATCGAGTTATACTTGATTGTTCGAAAGCAGGCGCTATCGGCAGGCGCCAAACGCCCTCTTGCCATTAGGCAAGAGCATCAGGCACAAATCTCGTAACACCAATTTTGATTCTAGAGTCAGGTAGATTTCCTAGCTTAATAGGGTAAAACAAGTCAACCATGCGCGCTAAGCGTTTAACTTAACTTGTTCGATTACGTAATATTATATAACGCGTTAATCGAATTAAGTTAGCGTAAATTCTAAACTAATCTAATATAATTAGCGCGATTATATAATTAAATTCTAAACTAGATCGATCTAGACTAGCGTTAGATAAGATAAGATAAGATAAGATAAGATAAGATAAGATAAGATAAGATAAGATAAGACGAAAAAATTAGTAGAAACTCTTGACAATAATTTAATAAAATTCTAATTCTAAGATCGAGTTTGCAACTTAATTCTAACTTAATTCTACAACATTTAGAAGAATAAATTAGATTAAAAAAAAGTGTTCGACTTAAATTAACAATTATACTAAAAATTATATATATAATAGATAAGAACTTAAGATATTGTACTAATTAAATTTCTTTAAATAATAACTTTTTAAATCTAAATTTAGTTTTAAAATACAATCTTAGTTTAATATATTTACTGTTTGATTTTTTAAAAAACAATTATTTTGCAGATTGCAATATATTGTATTATTTAATCGAGAAAATATTAAATTAACAAATATAGTAAATTAAAATAAATCTAATTGCAATATTTTATAATTGCAAAAAAATAATCGAATCTATTAATACTTTATAGCCAATACTATAGAAAAAAAAATCGTGATTTTACCGTAGTAAATTGGTAGTAATACGGTAGTACTACGGTAGCACTACGATAGTACTACGATATAATCCTAGTATTGCCACGATATAACTCTAGTAGCACTATCGTAGAGGGGAAATAATATCAAATACGATTGTACAATCGTAGTAAATATAGTTATATCAATTTGATATATTCTATCAAATTCGTTTTACTATCGTTTTATTATCGATTTACTACGAGATTAATACAATTGCTAGTCAATTAATTTTCGATAATACAATAGTGTTATATAAGTTTTATTAATAAATAATTTTGCTTAGTAAGCAAACTTTTTTTTAATTTAGTAAAGTATCTTATTAACTAATATCTAATATCTAATATATATTAATATAATATGCACGCGCTAATAGGAGAGATCTAACGCGCGTATATAATTTTCGTAAATCACGTGATTTTATTATTTAAAATATTATAGTGTTAATATTCGCGACGCTAGAGACTTCCCAAATATCTTAAACTTTAAATTTAAGATTAAAACTTTAAATTTATAAATAGAATTATAATTTAACAACTTTACAAGTTGACGAATTAACGTTTTAAAAACTTTATTATTCGACAATATTTTCGAATATTTCAATCGAGCTAGCGTAAGAACTTTGAAATAAATAAAAATAAAAAATAAAAATAATTTTTTTTTTTTTTTAATAATTAGCATCTATAGGCATCTATAGATTCTATAGTAGTATTGCTGTAGTAATACGATAGTACTACGATAGCACTACGATAGCACTACGATAGAAATCTTGTAGTAGTAGGATTTTCTTAGTAGTTACACGATAGTACTACTAGCTTACTACTAAATTCGTAGTATAGCAATAGTACTATTGTTATACTATCGTGTTTTTAATACATAGAGAGGCCTCAAAGTAGTTTTTATAAAGATTGTTAATTTAAGTCTAATCTATTATCTATATTATTTTTGCTATACAACAAGAGCTACAAAATTGTAACTAAGAAGAAAATCGAAAAATTGTTGTTAAACTATTTTCCTAAGAAAAAAATTGTTTAAGACTTCGAATATATATATTAAATACAATAATTTTTTTTAGCAATAACTCGATTATTTAAATATTTAGAACAAAAACAAAAATTATTATTATTTAATCAAGAATTACAATAAATTTTTTTAATAAGACAAACTATACTCTAATATATTAATTTTATAGTTGTAAATATACTAAGAGCAATATTAATTAATTTTTTAAAAATAAGCAACTAAAATTATTTTACAAATTTATCTCTTATTTGAACAATAATATATAACTTGTTAAATTGAATAGTACATTGTAAGAAATATCAAATAACAAATAGAAGATTAACGCGTTTAAATTAATATTAAATATAAAAAATACAACTTATTTTAATCGAATATACAAAATATGCTATTAATTAATAAACAAAATTATTGTTTTTATATTTAATTATTTAGTTTATATAGATTATTTATAGTATATATTATTTCGACAATATATAGCAAAAAACAATAGATTCTAAAATCAATATTATACAATTAACAATTAATAGAAAAAATAGGTTTTTATCTAATTAAAGCAATTGTAATATCAATTTTTATTTCGATAAATAAAATACAGCTCTCTAGACAACAAAAAAATCAAAATATATAATCGATATATATAATTATTAAAAATTTAAACAAAAACAAACAACAAAATTATCGATTAAATATAATACTATTAGACTATATTTCGATAGTATATATTAAGAAAAACAATATAGAATATTTAAATATAGAAATATATTACAATACTATGAATTGTATAACAAGACGTAAGTAAAGAGTAATTTGCTAGAAAGATATTGTGCTAATTATTTGATACTAGTTTTGCGCAATCTCTTAACAAAAAAGCTAATAAGTTATTGCGTAGATAGTTAACACAAATACTATTATTTAATATTAACAAAACTAATAATCGATTATTCGAAACAAATATTTGTAATTAAAATTAAGCAAAATTGCTACTATACTATATACAAGATTTCTTTAGACAAATACAACAATTTGATAGATATATAAATATTATAAAAATATAAAAATATACTATAGCAACTTAAGTATTAAATTAATTATAAAGTTAATAAAAAGAACTTCGAGTAGATTTATAATATAAAAAATTTTGCGTAGAAGTTTTTAGAGATAAATATTTATAATATAATAATAATAGATTTTTTATATAAATTTAAGAAAAATATTTTAATAAATTTGATAAATTAATAAAAAAAACTTATTGCAAATATTATTTCTTAAATTAGAGCAACTTATAGATATATTTATAAGAACAAAAAAATAAAAATAAAAAAATATTATATTTAAACTAAATTAATTTTTTAAATTAATTTTTAAAATTTTCGATCTATATATTTTTAAACATTTTAGCAAAGTTTAACAATAAATTAGAATCGAGCAAAATATTATTTTTTATTAATTGATAACAATTATAATACTGTTGCTTTGCTATTATATTTTAGCTGCAATTTACGTAATAAAATCGATAATTAATCTTATAATATTTGCAATATATTGTTTTTACAATAAAATAATCTTGATATACATACAAGAACAATTTAATATATTAAAAAAAAATGTTAAATATCAATTAATAGATATAAAGACAAAAAAGTTTTATTTTAATATATTTAAACTGTATATTATTGATTACTATAAGAAGTTTATTAAAAAATTCGGTACAATTAACAACTTTAATATTAAAAACAGCAAATATATCTATATATATTTGAAAAAAAAATCTATTTTTGTATTAATAAATCTCCAAAATTTATAGATTAAATATATATATATAACTCGAGAAAAGTAATTTTTTTAACAATAAACAATCAAATTGAATAAAAAGAGAGTTTGATTAAAAATTTAATCAAAAATTGTTTTAAAATTACAAATTTTTTATTTTGCAATATCGATAAGATTTAACAACTTAAAATAAATACTTTTCCATTAAACAATTTTAAGTATTAGACAAAACAATTACAATTTTATATATATTAGAACTTTTAATCAAATCTATTAGTTTACTAAATAAAAAAACCTAATTTTAGCAACAACTATATTTGTATATTAGCAACAAGTTTGTTTAAACAACCTAAATAGATTAAAACAAAACAAGAAATTTAGCAATACAAATAACTCAAAAGTAGTTGTTTTGTTTCTATAATATTTGCGATTAACTTATGCAAGTAAATAAGAGAAAGAAATAATTTCTAAATTAAAAAATATGTTGTATATATATATATCTCGATAATTTGTTTTAAATTTAATATGTATAATTCTAATAAATTCGATTAATAAATAAAAAAGATATTGTGTTGCTTAAAAACTTAAAACAACTATATCAATATCTAACAACAAAATTGTATATAATTTTAGATTTTTTTTTCGAAAAAGCAGTATATTGTTAAATCGTTATCAATATATAAAGGGTACTCTATCGAATAATTGTTACTTATTTTGTCTATTGTAAATTCTAAAAGAAAAACAAATAAAATTTTAAAAAAAAATATAGTAAAATATTTTTGAACATTCTTAAATAATATATTAGAAAAAAACTAGATAGATTAAATAATATGTTGCAGTTAAAATTCTAATTGACAAGTAGTACAAAAATCTTGTAAGCTATCGATAGTTAACAAATTTACAATATAAATAATATTTTTCGAAATACTTATATAGTATTAATTAAAATAGATTTTTCGAAGAAATCTATATTTAGTTTTAATATATATTTTGATTAAAATTAATACAATATTTGTTACAACAATTTTTTTATCGAAAACAAAACTTAAATAACAAAAAAATAGATTAGTACAAAATTAAAGATATCTAAACAAAATAAAATAGATTTGTAGTTTATAAGATTTAAAATACTACTATTTGTATTGTTTATATACAAAGTAAATAGAAATTGTTAGCGAACAATAAGAAGTTAAATTCTATAATTTAATATATTTGAAATATTGTTTTAAGAACAAATATATTAGATTGAATTTCTAGTAATATTATTAGAAACAAAGATATTTACTATATAGTTAAACTAGTGTTATTAGAAATCGAATTAGATATACAAGATTTTACTTTCTTTATAGCAAAAAATAATATAAGTTGCTGTATTAAGCTAGCATAGATTTAATAATTTTTGCTAAAATTGTTTGCAAAAAACAAGTTTTGCTTTTTCTATTTATTTTTTTATTAGATTTGTTATTATATATTTTCGACAATTATAGAATTAAGTAGCAATATATTTGCACAATATCTTTTTAATCTCTTTTAGCACAATTATTTTTATTAATATAAAGTAAATAAATTGAATTTAAATATATATTTGTAATATTGTATAGCTAGATCTTCGTCGCTTCGAATATTTCGACAATTTAACGCTAGTTATACTACAATAGAACAAGAATAGAAACATAGTTGTTCTCTAGTTAAAAATTAATTAAATAGCAATTGTAATACTATTTTCTCTTCGAAATTGCAATTTTTAGACAATTGATCTACAATTAAATTACAATCAAATTACAGTTAAACTATTGTTAAACTACAATTGTATCTAGATATTTTAAATGATACTTAATCTTAATCTCTTAAAAAGCAATAAAACAATAGTTAAAGAGTAGTTTAATTATTGATTGAATAACTGTTAAATATATTAACAATTATTAATTGCTACAAAATTGTAGTAGATTTTGCAACAATTAATAGCTAAAGATTAGATTAATAGATAGAAAATCGATTAAGCAACAATTAGAAAATAGAATTGTATTTGTTGTACAATTAATAACTACAAGTATTATTGTTGTTAAATACTTATTGCAAAAGACTTTCTATTACTATTGCAAAAGTATTTTCTATTGCATATTTATAATCTCTCTAAGATATATTGTTTTGTTGCAAAGAATTTCTACAATATTTGTAATCTTATTATTTACTTGTTTGTATAGTACTTAAAATCTTTTATTATATTGTCTTTTGTAGATATATTATATCTTAATTATATTCTAGCAAATAATAATTTGTGTTCTCTATTGTTTGCTAGTCTAGCTTGTAGAGAGTATCGATAATATATATATTGTTTAAAATAAAAGTAAGAAGTTTGTAGATATATTGTGTAAAAATCTATTAATATATAAGAAGATTTAAAACAAGATTATGCAAAGAATTGTACAAAGAATTTTGATTTTTATATATTTACTATATAATATCTATTATAACAAAGATATATTTTAAGCGACAATATAAATACAAAAAGTATTAACTAAGACAACTCTTTCTAACTTGAATTATTATATAGTTTTTTATATTGTATATATATTGATTGTTGTTTCTAATAAATATTAGTTTAACTATAATTATAAAAAATATATCTAGAATATTAACTTATTAAAAAAGACAATTCTATTATATTACTTAAAGCGCTTAAAATCTAAACCAATAACTTGTTTACTATAGTTTTGTATATAGATATTTAATAATTTCTAAATAAAGAAGTATTAAAATAGAAACTTTAATAAATTTGATATTGTATCTATAGCAAATGCGTCGAAAAGTCTAAAGTCGATTAAAAACAATTAAGTTTGTTAATATAAATTATTGCAAATTATTGTATAAATTTCATTTATATTCTTGTCAATTGTTTGTTTATTAAATAACAAAAAGCTTTTTATTAACAATAGATAATAGTCTTTAAACAATATTAAAGTTTTTATTAATTTTAAATATATCTTTTAAAATCTAGCAAAACTAAGATATATAAATTAACTTATAATATCTTGCGCAAAAAAAATATTTATAAGATTTAATAAGATTGTATAGTTTGTTATAGTTTTAAAGAATCTAAAAAATATATTAGTTAATACAAACTTATTTAAATATTATTTATATATATTTTATTTTATATATTAGAACGTTTATATCTATAATTGTAATATACTTGCTTATTATATTAATAATATAAAGATCAATATATATATTTAGTAATACAAGAAGTTTTTAAAATTTATTATTTTTAAATTTATAATCTTTTTTCTTCTTAATATTTATAAAAGACTTTAATAATTGCGTATATTCTTAAAGTAATAAAATATTGTTTTTAGAATTTTCGAATTTATTATTAACAATATTAAAAAGTATGTTCTTTAAAATTTTATTTTATTTATTTTGTTTATTTTGTTTATTTTATTTATTTTATTTATTTCATTTATTTCATTTATTTCATTTAATTTGATTTATGGATTTTATGGATTTTATTGATTTTATTTGATAATCTTGTTATTGTTGTTATTGATACAAGAGATTTTTTTTAAAATCTCTTTAAAGTCTTTTGCAATATTTTTTGCAAAATCTATAATATGCTAAATAAGAGTTTAATATATTCGTTAACTTGTTACTATTATTTAATATAAATTTTCTAAATAGATATATTGTTAACTTTCTATTAATATATTAATCTTTATTATTGTATTAAAATTTTTAATAATCTTACGCGTATTAATATTATCTTTAGATATAAGTTTAAAAGATTTTTCTATATAGTTTATATTAAATTAAATACTTATAATATAAAAATATAAAATAAATTAAATTAATAAAGAAACTTGTTCGAACTTTAACAAAAATTAAAATTAAATATAGAATATAAAAAATTGTATACAAAATCAATTTAAAGAAAAGCAAAAATACTAAAATATCTTAATATATTATTAATCTTTTTTCTTGTTAAATATTGTAATAATTAATAAGCTTTAAAGAATTTTATTTAATTTTTATTATTTAAAATAAGATATATTGTAAATTTAAAACAATATTAAATCGAATAAGAAAATTAGATATTAAATTATTAAAATAGTAATTTTAATTTCTATTTCTTATAGATAGATTATTTTGTTCTTATTAATTAAGTCTTTTATATACTTTCTTTAATTAATAGTTTCTCAATAACGTTTTTTATTGCTAACAATATTAAATTCTAAATCTTTGTTTTTTTTGAATAATAATAGATTTAACAATCTATTTGCGCAAAGTAATAAGAAAACTCTTTATTGTAAGTTTGTTATAATATATTGTCGAACAATACTATTTTAAAAATGCAAACTAATATAATTTTTCTATTAATAGTAAAATTGATCTCTTTATTTAAATTTCGTATAGACTTAAAAATAGATTTTACTATATTTTTAATATTAATTTTGTAAAATTCTAATATAAAAGTAAAGATCTTTGCTATTTTATATTGTTTTTTGTAAATTAAAGCAACAAATATAAAATAAAATATCTTAAGAAAACAATAATTGTTTTAATAAATTTTAAAATTATCTATAAAGAAAAAACAAAAAAACAAAAAATAAGATTTGTTAAAAACTTCGAAAAATCTTTTGCAATTATAATAATTTATTTTAAACTTATCTCGAGTTTAATAAAATTAATATACAAATTAAATAATAAAAGATTTTATATTTAAGATATTTCAAATATAGTTTTCTTTAATAGATATAAAAAATTTGTTTTTTTTATTAAAATCTTTATTAATATAGACGCAAAAATATTTGTTAATTAAAGTAAAAAATATATTAAGTTTATAATTCTTAATAATAAAGAGTTTATTATTCGTAACAATAAAATCTTTATTAAAACTTTTCAAAGGAAAATAAATATTATTTATAACAACTTAAAGCTTAAAAACAATCTTATCTTGTTTTCTAAGTTTAATACTTTTCTCTCTATAGTCTTTATTGATAAAGATAACGCAAGTATACTAATATATAAAGTTTGTATCTAATTTAATCTTTAAAATAATTTTAAGAATTATAATATTGCGCTTTAAGATATAATAAATATCTTTAAAAATAAATCTAATAAAAGAATTTCAAAACTTTAAATATTAAAATTTAATAAATTTGTCGATTTAATATATTATATTAAAATATATTTTAATTTGCAATTTAATAATAAATAGAATTGTTTATATAAGATTAAAAAACTTATATTAATATTGTTATATTAAATACTTAACTTGTTCTCTTTGTTGTTAATTCTTTAGATTTTTGACAAAAAAAATAATTTCTTTATTGTAATTTTGATCGCTTTTCGTATTAATTGCAAAAAAGATATATATTGTCAAATCTAGCACTTTAATATATTGAGCTTTCTTAAAAAAGTATATATAAAATTGTTAATTTCAATAAAAGTATTATCTTCTATAAAAAACTCTAATATTTAAAGAATCTTTCTAAGTTTAATATAGTTAATTTAGAAATTATTTAACTTCTTAAATTATAAATTAAATATTAAGTAAAATAATAATAATATAATATTCTTTCTCTTTTGTTTTTTTACAATTTTTTCTTTTAAATTGTTCGATAATATAGATAATATAATTTTAATAAACAAATAATATAATAAGAAGCAAAAATAAAAATTTACAACAAAGACAAATATTATAAAAAAATTCTTTTTGTTTTTGCTTTTATTTTCTAAATTTTTTATATATTAATATAGAGTAAAATTCTAAATTTTTTAAAAAATATTGTAATTATTATTTTAAACTAATTAACAAGTATTTAAAATACAAAATTATACTTATTAAAAAAAGTTTTAGCAACTTAACTTTAATTTTAATTTCTAATTTATATTTTATCTTTAATAATATATTTATTTTTAATAATACTTTTTGCTCTATTTTTGTTAATAAATTCTTATTAATATATATTAAATTCTCTTTATTATTGCTAATTTCTATTATTTTTAAATTTTGCGCACTATTACGTTCTATTATACTTCTATTTCTATTGCTATTGCGCAAAGCTTTTTTTTCAATTATTTTATTATTAAAATTGTTGTTGTTAAAGACTTTTCTTTTAGCTATACTAATATCTTAATTGTTGTTACAAAAGACTTTTAATTTGTAAAAAGATTTAAATATTTAATAAGTAAAATCTTTTGTATAGTTTTTTATATAATTTTTTTCTAAATTGTTTATTAGTTCTTTTGCAAAATAAACTTTCTTTTTATTGTTTTGTATTATAGATATCTTATTAAAAGAGTTAAATCAATAAAGAGAATTATAAATTGTAAAAAAAATAATTAATAAAATAATATTAGAAAGCAAGTAATTATTAAGTTAGAAAATATCAATAATGAAAATAAAATTGTTTGTAATATATATAAGTCTTATCAATATATTAATATAGCAACAATAAAGTATAATATTTAAAATACTATAATAATAATTTTGAGCTTTAATAATTGACAAAAACAACAAGCAAGAATATTAACTTAATAGAGAAAATTGCAATAACTAGAAACTACTTCTTTTTGTATTAAATTGCAAAAATTATTCATTTATTAATTTAACTAGATTAAGATATATAATCTAAATTATAACTTTTAGAAATATTATATTAATATTTATAAATAACTTTGTCTATATAATTATTGCAAATAATAATTGATTAATCTTTTTAAATTATCTCTTTCTTACTCTTTAGCGCTTAATCTATTTCTATATAAAGCTTTAATTATTATTATATATTATATATATTTTCTTATATAATATTTGCAATAAATATATTGTAGAAAACTTTTATAATTTTAAGTCGAGAGATTAATATAATTAAACTAGTAGCTATTATATTATATAAAACAATAGCAAATATTTATTTCGATCTCTTTTATTTATTAAATGTTTATTCTTTCTTTATTTCTAATATAATTTTTTTAATAATTGTTTTTACTTCTAGTATATTAGAAGTTTTATTTAATGCAAAGACAATATTTTCTAATTAAATTAATTTTGATTTTTGTTGAACTTAATCTTTAATATTAATAATTGTATTTAAGTTTTTAATCTTTAAATTTTTAAATATTAAGCAATTAAGTAAAGTTATTATTTTTAAGATAACTTTGTTTATAATTTGATAAAATTCTATATTTAAGAAGATATTATATAAATAATATTTAAAAATATAAATAATTGTTGCAAGATTATTTACTTATCGAAATTAATAAATATATTTATTTTTAATTAAGATATTGTATTATAACTCTAAAAAATATATTGATTAATATAGAGATTACAAATTTAGTTTAACTAAGTTAAAACTATATATAAAAACTAGAATTATTTTGCAATTAAATTTTTTATAAAGATTTAAATAACTTGTTCTTGCTTAACTTTTGTTTAATATAAAGCAAAAAAAATAGTTTTAATATTAATAAGCTAAAAAAAATATATATATATAAAATACAATTTTAGAAAACTAGCAAAAGATATTTGTTTTTTCTTAATTACAAATAATCTATAAAGTAAAAAATTAGTAAAAAATTTATTAAAGACTTTAAAATACAACTCTATTAAAAACTTTATATAGTATTAAAATATATTAAAGTCTTTTACAATATTTATATTAAAAGTCTTTTATAACAAGAAATATTTACTTAATTACAAAGATTGCGCAATAGCATTTATATTTCTAATACTTTTTTTAATATTTTTTTTAATATAATTAATCGAGTCTCTAGTATTAGTTTTGTTAAATACAATTAATTAAATTATTTTATATAGTAATTGTTTTTAATAGAGACTATCTTAATATTATTAATTTTAAACTTGTTTATTTTGTTAATTGCTAACAATTAATTTTGCAATATAAATATAATTAATCTTTAAATTACGTTAAGTATAATCTTCTTTTATTTTTAATTTTTAAAAACAAAAGTAAGTAGTTATTTAATAAATATATTCTTTAGTTGTCAATATTTAATCTTTTTATTTAATAAATAATTAGTAATTACTTTCTTAATTTTAAAAGAAATTATTAATAAATAAATTTAACAAATTATATATTGCTTTTATATTTAATAAATACAATAATCTTTTTAAATATTACTTTAGTATAAGTTATATATTTAGTAATTAACAATATTAAAGATAATATATAATCGAGCAACAAAATAATTTTTTAATAAAAAGTACAAATTAATAGTTAATTCGACTTCTATTTTCTTTAAAATTTAAAAAGTTTACTAGAATTTGCTATTAGTATACTCAATAAACAATAAAAGATCTTTGATATTATCTAGATTGTTAAATATTAAAATTTTAATAATTAAAATATTAAACAAAATAGAAAGCTATTGCAAAATATAGTTGCTATACAATATTAAAAATTTCAAAAATTGTATTTTGTTAATAATATTAATATTAAAGCAATAGAACAAATTACTTAATTACTTAATATTAAACTTAATAAATGCTCGATTTGCAATTGTACAAATTTAGTTGTTCTCTATTTGCTATTTTTGTTAAGTCTTAGATTTGTAACAATATATCTATATAATAAAATTAGATATAACAATAGTATTTGTTTGTTTTTTGCAATTGTCGAAGATTTTATAATTTTTAGTTAAGTACTTGTTAATAGTTAACTTACTTACTACTAGTCTATATTGTTAAGTATTTCTATAATATTTTTTTACGTCAAATTGATCTAATATAATTAAATAAATCTATTTAATTTATTAACTAATAAGAGTCTTAGATACAAGTATTAGAGTTAATCGAGTTATTAATCAAGATTTATGCTATATAGTATTAAAAGATTTATGTTTCTTTATTTGCATATATATTAGATTAATATAGCAACAATATTTAGTATTGTTAAAGACTTTATTATTTATTTAACAATACAAAAGATTTAATACAAATTATAGTTGCAAAAGACTTCTTCTAATAGAAGTCTCTTGCAATACAAAATAAATTAAAAGAGCTTTTTTAACAAAATTAAGATCTTTAATAAAATAATTTATTTATAGCAAATAGATTACAATAACTTAAGTTTTATTAAAATTTAATAAATAATTGTTTCAAATTTGTATTATATAATTTATAGTAAATAATAACTTATTTTTAAGTTATCTTTTTAATAGTTTTTATTGTCGAAAAATTGTTGTTATTTGTTAAACTTAATTGCGTAAGTTTTGTTAAAAAGTTAAAGAATAAAGTAGTTTTAATTTATTTTAATAGCTATTATTTTAAATCAAAATTAAAACTTTACATTAATAGTATAATAAAAATCTTATATTATTTACTTAATTTGCTTTTTGATTTGTAACTATTTGATTATCTCTATAAGAGCTATATTAATTAATTAATATATCTAAAAACAATAGTTAATATTAAATTTATAATTATTGCATTTTAATTGTATTTGTTGCATATTAGTAAATTGCTAAAAGAATTTAACAATTAAATTAAAATTGTTATTTTTAATAATAGATAACATAAAAGACTTTTTGTTATTAAATATTACTATAATATTATTAATAATTGTATTAAAATTCTTCTAAAAAGATTGCAAACTATTTTTAAATAAAGATACTTTTATAATAATTTTATCTAAATTACGTATTTTAAAAATAATTGCAAAGTAATTTAATAAATTTGTTTTAAATTTTAACAATATAATAGCAAATTAAATTTAAAAGAACAAGTTAAATAATTCGAGTTGTTTTTCGAAGAATTTAAGTTTTTGCAATATTAACTTCTTAGTTGCACGCAAAAAAGTCAAAAATATTTAATAAATTTAACAAAAACTTAAAATTAATTGTTACTAATAATTATATTTAATAATCTTTTTTCGAAAAAAAGATTTTTAGAGCTCTTTATATTGTTTTTGCGAAATTTGTAGAACAACAAAACTAAATAGTTTACTTGTTATTAATTATTTTAACTTCTTAGATATTTGTCTTTAAAGAGTTTATTATTGTCTAGTAGTTTGTTGATAATAAAATAAGCTTTTATTAAATTAATACTTATTTTACGTTAACGCAAAGTACTTTTGTTGTTTGCTTCTTTCTAAATAAATTAAATTTACTTTTCGATATA
>JAABUL010001389.1_pt1 | contig 46469 bp, 46 predicted proteins | sample 5559151 | NCBI WGS metagenome assembly JAABUL01 (sample SAMN10711876, study PRJNA513368) | rock metagenome | isolation source: Antarctica rocks | place: Antarctica: Victoria Land, Pudding Butte sud
GGCCTGGAAACTCATGCTGGACCTCACTTTTTCTCCCCTCCACTGTGCCGGTGGCACGATCGCTTCGGGTTACATTATTCGTGAGGCAACATCTCCCTGAAAGTAAGATCTACCGTGATGCAATGCGGCGGCAATTCTAGTTGACGTTAAACACGTTAGGCCGGAACCACGGCCACCAGGAACCCCGCCAGTGCCCCAACGGCATAGGTTGCCCGTTGCGTCCCCAACGCCCGCCAGCGGCCACCTCGGCACCTTAGATGACGCCGGGGACGCCAGGACAGGACGCTCAGGGTCATTCCCACACCCGTGACACGAGTCAGAGCACGCATGGAGGACAATTATTTGTATATCATGATAAGGGTAAGGGCCAAGTGTACTATCGCAACAGAGAACACAAGGTAGGTGGGTGTTAATGGTGGCTAAGAGAATTTCGCTTTTCAATCACAAAGGTGGTGTTAGTAAAACCACGACTACTTTCAACTTGGGCTGGATGTTAGCGTCGAAGGGGAAAAGAGTAGTTCTAGTTGACGCTGATCCCCAATGTAATCTGACAGGAATGGCGTTGGGCTATAAGGGTCAAACTGAGCTAGAAAAGTTTTATAAAACTGAAACAAGTCGTAATTTTCATGCAGGATTAGCCCCTGCCTTTGAATCGCGACCGATGCTTATTAAAGCAGTTGACTGCGTTCCTATTGCGGCACGATCTGGATTATTCCTTCTCCCAGGCCATATCCGTTTGGCTGAATATGAGGTTACATTAGGAATAGCACAGGCACTTTCTGGCTCAATTCAAACTCTTCAAAATCTGCCAGGGTCTATCTCTTACCTTATCCGAAAGACGGCGGAGAAATTTCGAGCCGATTATGTATTGGTTGATATGAGCCCGAGCTTGAGTTCAATTAACCAAAATTTGCTCATGACCAGCGACTATTTCTTAGTCCCCACCAGCCCTGATTACTTCTCCGTCATGGCGATTGATTCACTAACAATGGTACTACCTGATTGGGGATCTTGGTTAAAGCAAGCCCAATCTATGCAAATACTTCGAGATGCAACCTATCCCTTTCCGCAAACGACTCCGAAGTTACTTGGGACAATTATTCAAAATTACCGCCCTCGAAGCGGAGCACCAGCTGCGGCCTTCCAGGCTTGGGTAGATGAGATAAAAGGTGTCGTGGCAAGTAGATTAGTTCCTACATTAGAGGAAATCAAAATGACGCTTCCCGAGCATGTTTATACGGATGCAGGTTTGAAGAGCGATTTATGTTTAGCAACCATTGCCGATTTCAACAGTCTCATCGCAAAGTCACAAAAGTCGCAAACGCCTGTCTTTGCTTTGACTGTCGAGCAAATTAAGGGGGGTGGCAAAAGGTTAGGTGGCAAGGTTTTGGAGCGTACCCTCACGTCACAAACAAGATTTAAACGGGACTTTGAAGATCTTGCGGACAAAATCATCCACATTACAAACGATGAAATCAGCAATTGATCAATTCCGAGAAAACATTGTACGTGTGCGTAGCCTTGGCGCCATTCATGGAGCCATAAAAGCCCAAACTACGATAGCGTTAGATTTATCCGACATATTGAGAGCCCAACTCGTCTTGGCTGCTAGTGCGCTCGACCACTATGTCCATGAAGTCGTCAGACTTGGGATGTTAGAAATTCATGCTGGACATCGTAATAGCACTCCTGCGTTCTTAAAGTTTCCTATAACTATGGAAAATGTCCACCAAACTATGACTACACCAATAAGTGTAGACTGGTTAGAAACCGCTATCAGGACCCGAAATGGTTGGCAAAGCTTTCAACAGCCAGATAATATATCTAATGCAATACGCCTAATCTCTGACATTAGGCTTTGGGACGAAGTGGCTCTCTCGTTAGGAGCAGAAAGCTCAAGTCTGGTAAAAGAGCAACTAAAGCTTATAGTTGAACGGCGTAATAAAATTGCGCACGAAGCCGACATCGACCCTACTTTTCCTGGTAAACGTTGGCCTATAGATGAAAAACTAGTCAACGATGCGACTGACTTCATTGAGCAAATCGTTGAAACAATTCATCGGCTCCTCTAATGTTTCGTTCCTACAAGTTGTTACAATCTCGTGAATACCCCCACAACATCGGTGATGTTGGCGTCCACGTCGTCCATGCCGTAGACATCCAACCACGCGCCCGAACGCCTCGGCTACCCCGCCATGTCGCCCGCTTCCAGCGCGTCCAGAGCCTCGATTATGGCGTCCCCTTTCGTGAAAAGTAAGGGAGGACATGTCACACTATCGACGGATGAAATTTACACACGGACACGTCGTCTTGCATAATGTCGAAGAACCAATAATAGCAGAGGTACATATGGTGACCATTCATCGCGCTACCAAGGACGAGATCGCCCAACTCGCCGTCCAACCGGACAAGCCGCGCTTCCCCTACGACGACCTGCTCGACGAGGTAGCCCAAGGTCAGCCCATGCGCGTCGAGAGCAGCGACCCAAAGGAGCTACGGGGTGCCAGGATGGCGATCACCCGCCTCGCCAAGCGGCGCAACGTACCGATTACCTACCAGGCGCTCACCAACGGGTTCGCCGTCCTGTTCGATGAGGCGGCGAGCAAGCCCAAGGCAGCGCCGACACGCCGCCGGCGAATGCGGCAACCCGACGACGAGAAAGCATTGGGCGCGTAGCGCCCTCTCAAACGACCAGCGCCGCGTCAAGCGTCCGAGAAACGTTGGAATCCTTGACGGAGTGGGACGCGCCTCCTGGAGCCTCTCAACGCCTCTGCGCCGTGTTGCTACAATGCCGTGGGAGGAGGCCCTTATGTCATCACGTCTCGATGTGCCCACGTTCGTTGCACGCTGGCAGCGCAGCACGCTCACCGAGCGCAGCGCCGCCCAGCAGCATTTCATCGACCTCTGCGCCGTGCTTGGCGAGCCCACGCCGGCGGCCACCGACCCCGACGGCACCCACTACACCTTCGAGAAGGGCGCCCGCAAGACGAGCGGCGCGGGCGGCTGGGCCGATGTCTGGATGCGTCGCCATTTTGCGTGGGAGTACAAAGGCAAGCATAAGGACCTCAAGGCAGCCTATCGGCAGATACAGCAGTACCGCGAGGACCTGGAGAACCCACCGCTCCTCATCGTCTGCGACCTCGACCGCTTCGAGGTCCACACCAACTTCACTAACACCGTGAAGGCGGTCTACGCCTTCGACCTGGACGACCTCGCCCGCAATGAGCCGACGCCGACGTGTTCGCGGCCACCCCTGGAGGTCCTGCGCGCCGTCTTCACGAGCCCGGACCTGCTCCGCCCGAACCGGACGACGGCCAGCGTCACCGAGGACGCGGCGCGCGAGTTTGCCGCCCTCGCTGAGAGCCTGCGCCGCCGTGGCGAGGACCCCGAGGCCATCGCCCACTTCCTGATGCGCCTCCTCTTTTGCCTCTTCGCCGAGGACATCGACCTGCTGCCGGCGGGCCTGTTCACGCGCCTGGTGGCGGCGAGCAGCGCGGCACCAGGCGACTTCGGCCTGCGGCTGCGCGAGTTGTTTGCCCGCATGGCCACGGGCGGATTCTTCGGCGAGCACAAGATACCCTATTTCAACGGTGGCCTTTTCGCCGATGACACGGCGCTCCCCCTCACTGCGGGCGACGTGGCGATCCTGGCGCGCGCGGCCGCCCTGGATTGGGCTAGCATTGAGCCGGCTATCTTCGGCACCCTCTTCGAGCGCAGCCTCGACCCGACCAAGCGCTCGCAGCTCGGGGCGCACTACACCAGCCGTGACGATATCCTGCTCATCGTTGAGCCGGTCCTGATGGCCCCGCTGCGCCGCCGCTGGGCCACGGTCCAGGAGGAGGCGCGGGTCTTGATCGCCAAGCGCGACGCGGCCACTGGCGGGACGCGCACACGCCAGCAGCAGGCCCTCGAACGCCTGCTACTCGCGTTCGTCGACGAGATCGCCGCCGTGCGCGTGCTGGACCCCGCCTGTGGGAGCGGAAACTTCTTGTATGTCGCCCTCAAGCGTCTGCTCGACCTCTGGCACGAGGTCAACCTGTTCGCGGCGAACAACGGCGTGTCGGGCTTGCTCCCCTATGCGATCCGGCCGGCGCAGCTCTACGGGATCGAGCTCAACGTGTACGCGCACGAACTCGCCTCGATCGTGGTCTGGATCGGCTACATCCAGTGGCGACACGAGAACGGCTACGTCGCCAGCGACCCCGACCGCCCCGTGCTCGAGCCGCTGCACAACATCCGGCACATGGACGCCGTGCTCGCCTATGACGAGGCCGGCCACCCGGTCCAGCCGACCTGGCCCGAGGCCGACGTCATCATCGGCAACCCGCCCTTCCTCGGGGGCAACCGGATTCGGCAGGAACTGGGCGACTCGTACGTCGACGCGCTCTTCGCGCTCTACGCGGGCCGCGTGCCCGCGTTCTCCGATCTCGTGTGCTACTGGTTTGAGCGCGCGCGCGCCCTCCTCGCGGAGCATCGCGTCGAGCGCGTGGGACTGCTGGCGACGCAGGGCATCCGCGGCGGCGCGAACCGCACGGTCCTGGAGCGCATCAAGCAATCGGGCGATATATTCTGGGCGCAGTCCGATCGCAATTGGGTCTTGAACGGCGCGACCGTCCATGTCTCCATGGTCGGCTTCGATAACGGGACCGAGCAGGAGCACGCGCTCGACGGCCACATCGTCGTCGCGATCAATGCCGACCTCACCGCCGGTTCCGACCTGACGATCGCCCGGCGATTGCCGGAGAACGTGCGCCTCTGTTTCATGGGACCGTCGCCGAAAGCCCCCTTCGATATCCCGGATGACATCGCCTGCCGCATGCTCCAGGCGCCGATCAACGTCAACGGCCGCCCGAATTCCGACGTCGTGCGCCCCGTGGCCAGCGCGGTTGATCTGGTCAAGCGGTCCCGGCGCGAGTGGACCATCGACTTCGGCCAGATGCCATTGGAACAGGCGGCCCTCTACGAACTACCGTTCGCCTATGTCAAAGAGCATGTGTATCCCATCCGTATGGAGGGGCGCAAGGCCCAGTACGCCGGCCAGTGGTGGCAGTACGCGCGGCCGCGGGTGGAGATGCGCGAGGCGCTGGCGGGCAAGGCACGCTACATCGCGACGCCGGGCGTGTCCAAGCACCGCATCTTCGTGTGGGTCGACCCCATCGTGCTGTGCAATCAAGGGACCCTGGTCTTCGCCCGCGACGACGACTACTTCTTCGGCGTGCTCCAATCGTGCGCCCATGAATTGTGGGCGCGCGGCACCGGCACCCAACTCCGCGAGGCCGAGAGCGGCTTCCGCTACACGCCCACGAGCACGTTTGAGACCTTCCCCTTCCCCTGGACGCCGGGCACAGAGCCGAGCGATGACCCCCATGTTAGAGCTATCGCCGATGCGGCCCGCGACCTTACAGCACTGCGTGATCGTTGGCTTAACCCACCAGAAGCGACAGAGGCGACGTTGCGAGAACGCACCCTCACCAGCCTCTACAACGACCGCCCCACCTGGCTCGCCCTCGCCCACGACCGGCTCGACCAGGCCGTGCTCAACGCCTACGGTTGGCCGCACGACCCGGGCGACGAGGACATCCTGGGCCGGCTTCTCGCCCTCAACCTCGAACGCGCCGGCACCACCGACCCGCCCACGCTGCCGATCGAGGCGGCGTCATGAGTGGCGTCGACGCTCCTCATGACGATGGACCGGGGGACGGCGCGCCCATCGCCGCCCCTGCGACGGCCTACGTCGTCTACACCGACGGGTCCTGCAAGCCCAACCCCGGCCTCCGTGTGTGCGCATGGTGACGAAACGCGGGAAGGGACCGGGGAGGAGGGCATCGAGGAGGATACCGTCAGCCCTCGCATGGAGATCCTGGCCGTCGTGCGTGCGCTGGAGGCGACGCCTCCCGGCAGCGCCGTCGTCGTGCGCACCGACTCGGACTACCTCCACAAAGGCATCACTGCGTACATCAAGACGTGGCTGGACAACGGCTGGAGGACGAAGGCCGGCAAGTCCATCAAGCATCAAGATCTCTGGCAGACGCTCTGGGCGCTCACGCGGGAGCGCACTGTCACCTGGGACTGGCTGCCCGCCCACACCGCGATCAGTCGCGGCGGCGACCCGCTCAATCACCGTGTCCATGCGCTGGCCTACGCCGCCATGGAGCGCGCTATCGAAAGGCGGCGTACCCGATCCTTATAAGTCGGTTCCGCCGTTCCCCTCATCGAGCCAGGGTGCCGAGGGCTGGCTAACAGCTGCGCAAGGTAGAAAGATGCTGGCGTGGGGGCGTAGAAGTGCGTATGATTATCCGCAAGAGGTGAACAGCTATGACGCCATACATGCCGCCCGCCTACGGCTTAGAGGGTTTCCACTGTCCGCATTGTCACGCCTACGCTCATCAAGTGTGGAAGGGGTTTGTCATCCAGAATAAAAATAGTGCGCTTACAGGTGTTATGCGGGGGCTTGAAATGGCCGTGTGTTCTAAATGCTCCGCCTACACGCTATGGCTATCTGAGCAACTACTATACCCGAATGTAACCCTCGCCGAGCCCGCTAATATTGATCTGCCCCAGGACGTAAGGGCCGATTATGAGGAGGCGTCTAGCATCGTCAGCAAATCGCCCCGTGGAGCCGCTGCCCTCCTTCGTCTTGCCATACAAAAGCTATGCAAGGATCTCGGAGAGCCGGGGGGAAACCTCAATGATGACATTGCTAACCTTGTAAAAAAAGGCTTGCCAGTAGGAGTACAGCAGGCCTTGGACAGCGTACGGGTACTTGGTAACGAAGCCGTCCATCCTGGGGAAATGGATTTACGCGACGATGTAGACACGGCCATGGCGCTTTTTCGCTGCGTCAATGTCATTGCTGATCGTATGATTACCCAAGAGAAAGAGCTTGATAGCCTGTATGCATCGCTGCCACAATCAAAGTTAGCGCAGATACAAAAGCGCGACAATCTAACCGACACATCACAACTGTAGACGGTGCGCATGACGCATACAGTGTCGCCAGAAGCTATGAAGGGGCTACGGCGTTTTAGATGCGCATTGAAAGGGTAGGTCAATGACCGGTGAAGTTGAGTACTTTGAGGCAGGCAAAGCCCAAAACGGGCAATGGGCTGTCGCTACCACCGTTATGAACGTTCCAAATGCCGCTGGACCTGTCACTGTAAATACGATGTGGGAGCAGGGAATGTCTCACATTACGACGCTCGTACTCCTTGTGGGAGCGGGGGGCACAATAGTTCACCCACTAAACGACTTTGATGGAACGGACCCGGAGGTGCTGAAGGAGGAAAACAGGAGAATAGTTCGGTTGATCCAGAAAGAAGGGCTAAAGGGCGTGAACATGAACCGCCCTCCATTCGGAACGTAGCGCCTACAAGCCCACCTGGAACAACCCCACCACGTCCGTCACCTCGGCGTCAACGTCCATCCCGTAGGTCTCTAGCCACGCGTTGCCGAACGCCTCGGCCGCCGCCGCCATGTCTCCGTCTTCGAGTGCGTCGAGCGCGTCGATCAGCCCCTCGTTCGCCCCGTCGATATGCTGCGGCCCGACGTTCCGGGGCCGCGCGCGATCCTCGTTATACACCAGCACCATGACCCGACACGCCCACACGTCCAGCCCCTGCTCCTGCACCCGCGCCCGGAAGGCCCGCGCATTGGCGGCGCGCTGCTGCGCCGTGGCGATCCCCTGCACGCTGATCCGCAGCCCCGGCGTCGAGCGCGCCACGCTGCGCGCCTCCCCGCCCTCCTTCTACCACCGCTGCACCGTCCGCACGCTGATCCTGAGTTGGCCAGCTAGTTACAGGTTGCCCCTCGCCGCTGCCGCGTCGCCTGATCACGGTACGGATCACCGTCGGCATGATATCTGCACCTACATATCCGGCGTCGCGACGACGACCCGCCGCCACATACAAGGGGGAGCTATGGCAACCGAGCCGACCGATCAGGTAGGAACCCGCCTCATGTTTGAGAACGAACGCGTGCGCGTCTGGGACTTAGCGCTCGCACCCGGCGCGTCCCTTGCTACACACATCCACCGGATCGATTATTTCTTCATTGTCGAGTCCGGCGGCCTCGTCCGCTTCGCCGACCCCGCTAATCCCGCCGACGCCCACGACATCCAATTCGAGGACGACCAGGTGACGTGGGTGCCCGTCGGCGACGACGGCCACGTCGACAACCGCCTGACCAATATTGGGACGAAGCGCCACCGCAACTACGTGATCGAGATGAAGCACGGCTAGCGCCGGCTACGCCGCCACCACGACAGGAGGGCCATCACACTTTATATTCGGTGGTCCCATTCCAGCGCGACCAGCCTGTGCGCGTCGTCTCCTCAGGAACGGGTACGTCCGTGTACAGGCCGGTCGCGCTGGGATACCATACACAGTCTTCATACCGGCCACATGCGCCCTTCATGAACGTGTGCGATGCTGGAAACGTAACCCGAGCGGGGCCTGCCTTGACAGTCCGGCGCTAGCGTGGAACGGGGCACCGCGGTAGGGCCGTCCTGGTACCGGCCGCGCCCCGCTCGGGCTATCCTTCCCCGCCCCCTTCGTTGCGGTGCTAGCCGCTATGATTAGTCGTCAGCGGCCACGTCATCCCACCCCGCCGCATACCACTCGACCAGCCGCGCCATCGTCCGCGCGTCAAGTGTCCCGCCCAGCGCCCCCACCAGCCCGTGCATCCGCCCGCGCCCCGCGTCGCGTCCGGCACCAGGTAGGGTCCATGCGGGGGCCGTTCTGTCTGCCGCCCGCGCCACTTTGGCGTCGCCCTCCCCCAGATGGTAGGCCAGCGCCAGCGCCACCGCCTCCCCCTCCGTCAACCCCGGCAGCCGCCGATAGATCGCGCCCGCGTCCACGTCGTTCCCCCTCCATCCCTCCGTGTCACACGCCGCGCGCGACCGCTCCCACCACATCAGCGGTGTCATCGTTATGCCTGAGCACGCGTCACATGGGGAATTCCCCACGTTTCCCCAAGCCGACGTGGGCAATCCCCAAGCCAGCGTGCGAACTCCTCAATCACTTCTCTTCTCGCGGCCCGCTGCCTACCTATGGCACGTCGTTGCGGAGGGTATAGCGCCGATCCGTGGTGGTCCCGTGCGCGTGGAGCAAGCCCCGCTTGGCCAGGATGCGCAAATCGGTCAGCGCCGTCTTGCGGTCGACCCCGACGGCCGCGACATAGTCGCGCGGGCTCAGTGGCCCGACCGTCCGCACGTAATTGAGCACCCAGGCCTGCTGCTCCTCGGGTGACAAGCGCTGACGGTCAGGTGTCACACTCTGTGACGCCGTTATGGACTCAGCCTCCCGCTCCACCCCGACCATCCGTCGTCATTTCTCCGGGATGGCTAAGGTGTCCACCAAGTCGTAGAGCAGGTCGCGCGCCTCATCGAAGGGAACGAAGAGCACGCGCGTTGTTCTCTTCAATTCGTCGTATCCTTGTATCGCGCGCTCCATAATCTCAGGATGATGGAAGGCAGCGCGCGATACAGGTATGTTGCGTGCTGCCGCCTTACGCATTAGGAAGTCCGCGATAAGGGCACGGTCGGGGGGCGGTCCCTGATGCAGGACTACCGCGATATCGAGCAGGTCCTGTGGGCGTGTGCGATTACGGATCGGCTGCTGCAGGAGCGCACGCAACTTCTCCGCGACGATATCCTCGATGGTGCTGACCCGCAAAGGGTGCGTGCCGTCTATGTCGCGCGGTTCGTCGGCGCAAATCGGTTCGTTGATGCTGATCTCTATGTCGATGAGCTGCGGCCCGTACTTAGGATCGGTGTTCATGCGCTGGCGCACCGATTCTTGATCGGGTAGGGCATAAGCCACGCGTACCAGATAAGTCACGAACGTCTTGTCCTGGCCCGGTGGCCGTTGTTGAATTCGTGCGACGCGACAGAGCACACCGAATAGGGGACCGACGGCGTTAAGGGCTCCTGTGAAGAGGCTGTGCAAGTTCTCAGCCTCGCGGCCGAGATCGGCGACGGTCTGTGCTGTCGAGAAATCGAGGTCGAGCGTGCTCCGGTTTGGCTGCCACATGAAGTCGAGCGCATTACCCCCCTTGAAGACGAGGAAAGCGCTCAAGGCACGCGAGCTGGTGATAGCCCGCAGCATGACAAACTGCGCGAAGCGTCGTCGTGCCTCTGTCATCGTTATATTGTGCGCGCGTGCCCATGTCGACAGGTCGTCGAAGGAGGGGGGATAAAGAACGCTCACGCGACACCTTCAGAGAGCGCGGCGATCGGGGCATTGATAGACAAGCTCCACCTCTCGCTATACGTAGGCGCGTATGGCTCACTTCCGAGCAACTTACTCGACCCGCCCCGTTTTGCCAGCGTCCGCCACGCTTCGACGGCGGGATGCGATAGGTCGAGCTGGTCGAGAATGAAGCCAACGCGCTGGCGTAATACGCCCACATCGAAGCGATCGACGATCTCGACCAGGGCGGAGAGGTCGAGCGTATCGTGCGCTCGTACCCAAGCCTGCAACACATTTTGAAAGCCACCGCATAGCGAAGGATCTTGCAGGCCATCCACCAGTGTGCGCTCCGGTGTCGTCACGCGCACAGGATAACCTTGAGGCTGGTACTCGCGAAAGCCGAAGTAGCGGTCCGGCGTCACGCGTATCCAACGCACGGGCCAGCTTAAAATCTTGTTTGGTCGCCGACCGTGTATAGGTGATAACCCCTCCCAATCAAGCGTCGTCGTGCCTGGTGGAAGGAGGTCACCGGCGTAACTCGCGGGTGCCGTCGCGATCAATTCTTGCGGCAGATCATCGGTTAAACCGTGGTAGACGAGGGCAGATAAGTGGCTGACTGCCGCATAGGGGTTGACCTCCATCAAGATCTCATCCTCTTGCACGACCCCAGTTCGCGCATAGGGCACTGTGACTTGATAGATGCGGCCGAGTCCGGGCATCGCCACAATTTCGCCTCGCGCCCCCATCTGGCGCAGTAAGGGATATAGTTCGTCAATTTGCCGCGGCAATTCAGCCCAACGGCGCGCTCCAGGCGGAACCCTAAAAGTTGCCCGACGTAGGAGAAGGAAGGCGCGCCAATCGGAGAGGATGCGACGATTCTCGACCGCAAGTTGCTCCAGAATCGCTGAGGCAGCTGTTTTCTTAATCATTGTATACTCCGGCGGTATAGACACGTCCTAAGGACGTGTCTATACCGCCAGTATACATATTTTATTGGAGAGTGTCAATGGCGCATTTAAATAGAGGAAAGGGGTGAATGGTTTTGGACCCGATAGCAAGAGAGGAGCGACTCTTAGGAAACGCACCATTGACTTCTTAGGAGCTTTGACCTCCAAACACCCCAGAAATTAGTTGACGTTTTATACAAAAGGCACTATACTCACGCCTTAAGTGCGTCCTTAGGACGCACTTAAGGCGTGAGGAGAAGGAGTAAATTCAAATATTTGTATTGGGCAGCGACAGGTTGCACAACTGCCCTACCGTTTGCTCGCTCGCCACAGATACCGGCGCACGCGTGCTGGGCGCTGCCCTGTGGATCGGCGAGGGCCAGCACGCGCGCTGGCTTGTGTGCAACAACCTCTTGCCCAATACAGTAAATTCAAATATTCAGCACCTTACCTACCCACCGGGGGCACTACGTCAAGAGCATGGTATTATGCCGCGCTAGTAGGTCATGGTCAGGCTCTCGACGTCGGTAATCTCCGCGGCCTGGCTGATCCCGTACGGCCCCAGCATTCCCGCCCCGAAGATATCCGCCGCCGTCGCTGCGTGCCCCGCGTCGATCTCGTCGAGCACCAACCCCATCGTCGCCCCATCCAGGCGCAGCGGCGCGTTGTCATCGACCTGCCGCACTCGCCGAAAGCGGCTCCGCTGCTCGTTGGAGACCTGCACCCAACACTCGCACAGGTCCACCGTCAGCCCGTCCTCGCGCAGGCGCTGCACGTTCGCCGCCCGCTGCTGTTCGTCGGCGAGCGCCTTGACGCTGATCCGCAGCCCCGCCGTCGAGCGGTTCACGTCCCGCGCCTCCCCGCCCTCCTTCTGCCACCGTTGGACGGTGCGCACGCTGACGCCCAGCTCGCCGGCGAGGATGCGGTTGCCCTCCGCGATCTGGCTCCGGCCCTCGCCGCCCCCGAACGCACGCACCAGCCCCCGGATCGCCGCTGCGTCAAGCGCCACGTCGGCCGCCACCAGCGCGTCGATCCGCCCCTGTAACTCGCGCTCCAACGACGGCATCGCTTACCCCTCCCCGTTCCCGCCGCCCACGCCGCCAACGACCGCGATGAGGCGCGTGAGCGTCTTGACGGCCGCCTCACCCCGTTGCCGCGCAGGGTCGAAGGCCTCGACCACCGCCGCGAGCGGGATCGCCGCGTCGCGCACCTTGAAGTCCCCCAACCCCTCGCCGAGCTTGAGCGTCCCCTTCATGGCCGCCACCGGGTCGGGCTCGTCGCTCACGACATAGGCACAATCGACGTTGATGGCCACCACCGGGACGCCGGCGGCCTCCAAGCGCCCTAACGCTCGACTGAGATTGGCGTTGGCCTGCGCGATGATGTGGTGGCGCCAATCGGGCCGATACAGGGGATCGTCATGTTTGTACCATGTCCCGCCCAGCGTCGAGACCGTCACCGCGTAGGTGTACTTGAGCACGTCGAGGGCGAGCCGGGCCGCCGGCGACGGGTCCGCCTTCAGCGTCGCGCGGGCGTCGCGCAGCCGCTCGTACCAGCCCTCTAACGCGCGCGCGCGACGTGTCCAGACATACGCCTGGCTGATCGCGACGGCCTGGCCGCGTTCCACCGCGCGGGCCACCGTCGGCGTGCAGGCCCATCGCTCCTCCGCACCGCCGAGCCGCGCCAGCCAGTAGCCCGGCAGCCGCTTGTCGAAGGCGACGCCGTTCCCGTCCCCCGGATCGCGCTGCTCCTCGACGTCGCCCAGGCCTAACTCGACCGAGGACGCCGCCCCTAACCACAAGGCGTTCTTGTCGTACGAGTGCAGGTAGGGCTTGGCGTGCTCCTCGGGCGTCAGGGTGCGCATCCAGGTCAGGTCGCGGACGGTGTTGGTGTCCAGCGCCGGCGGCGGCCAGTCCTCCACCGCGTCGCGCTTGCCCCCGCGCCGCGTGGTCTCGATCAGCAGGTCCAGGCCGGTCTTGCCCGGCGAGCGTACGTAGGGCCGGCCTACCGCGTTGGCGTAGGCGTAGAGCGCCGCCAGTAGCGTGTCGGCGTCGATGCCCTCACCCCAGGTCGCGTTGTCGTCGTAGGCCGGCACGACGATGGCCACGCCGGCGCCGGCCACGCCCTTCTTGTCGAGGGCGAGCCAGTGGGACAGGCCCTCGGGCCAGGCGTGCAGTGCGGCCGCGGCCAGGCCGTCGGCGACGAAGGGGTGCGGCAGGTGGCGCGGCCGCCCCCTGGCCCCGCGCAGGCTCTCGGGTAGGCCGGCCGCACGCACCCAGGCGTCGGTGAGCCAGAGTTGCGCCAGGCCATGCCGTCGCGCACCATTGTAGAGGTCGCCGACGTGGCGGATCGCGCCCGAGATCGGGACGGCGGGCTTATCGCGCAGGTGCAGGCCGTCTACGTCGAGCACCCCGAGCGCTGGCACCGCTGCCGTTGTTGTCATGGTGTTTCCTCCTCGACGCTCATGGATGGTCGCTGCAAGCGGCGCCATCGCCCTCATCTAACGGGAAAGGTATAGTCCCCAGGCTCTGGGCGAACCGCAACAGGTAGCCATCGGGGTCCATCACGAGGAACTGCCGTTGCCCGACCGCCGTGTTATCCCGTCGGTACCAGCGCTCGTGCGGCTCGACCATGAGCGGGTATCCGTCCGTGCGCAGCGCCTCGACCAACGGAGCGATCCGATCGACACCCATCTCGAAATTGACGCCGCGCCCATAGGGATGCTCCAGCGGTCCTGTCTCCCACGTCCCGTGCGCCTGCTCGATCATCACCTGGCTCCCCTGATAGGACAGGTAGGCGAACCGATCCTCGGGCCGTTGGTACTCGATGCGGAATCCGAGTACGACGGTATAGAACCGGAGACTAACGGCGAAATTGGACACGCTCAGTTCCGGGACCAACGGATTGTCGGTCATGGCGCCTTCTCCCCTCTCTCTTTGTGGCTCGCGCGCTCCCGCGCCCGCCGCTCCTTGCGCGGACAGCGGCACGGCAGGGCGTGACAATGGCGGCAGCGTTCGACGGTGATCGTCGCCGGCGACGCCGGCGAGGCCCGCGCCGGCGTCGCGGCGGGTATGGCTGGGGCCGGCGGTGGGTGCTCCATGTCGACGTTGGCCGCGGCGATTCCCTCGCCCCGGACCTCGAACACGACGCGAAGACCGGGCGCGACACGGCCGAGGGCGCGCTCGATCGGCCCGCGCAGGCGCTTGTCTAACCACTGCTGCGTGAAGCTGTCGGGCACGCCGACGCGCAGCAGGTCGCTGTCGCGGCCTTCAACCGTTGTAGGCTCCAACCACCGCTTATAGTTTTCAGGCGTCATCTCGCCGCGCAACTCGGTCAGCGTGTCGCGCCAGGCCGGCTCCATGTCCGGTGCCGGCGGCGCGATCTCCACCGTTTCGACGTCGGGTCGCGCGCTCGGCGCCGCTGGCGTCCCTCCGTCCGCGCCCTGCTCGCGCAGCAGTTCGTCGACTTCGTAGCGGATCATGCCGATGGTCAGCGTGGCGAGTCGCTTCTTCTCCGCGAACCGCGCGGCCCCGCGCAACGCCTCCAAGACCGTCGCCTCGCCCACGCGGCCGATCAGCGCCCACATCTGCCGCGCTAGCGCCGGACGCGGTTCCTCCGGCCCCATGAGCTCCCCGTAGAGCGCCCGCCAGCGCGTGTCGGCCGCCGTCGCCACCGCGTCCTCCGGACGTTCGACCGTCAGCAGTAGGGCGGTCCCACGCCGGGCCGCGCGCATCCGCGCCTTCTGCGCCCCGACGTGGTAGACGTTGGGCAGCCCTTGCCCCTGCGGCGCGATGCGCAGGTGCCCGGTCCGCGCCAACTCACGCAGGTAGGTGTACACGGAGCGCCGCGACGACGCCCCGACATCGTGCGCGATCTCGCCCACGGTGCGCTCGCACCGCCCCGCCGCTGAGGCGTGATGGCAGAGCATGATGTAGGTGCGCTTGGCTCCCTGCGAAAGCCGCGCGTCGTCGAGCACCGCATTGGGCACCGTGGCGTAGCCTACTCCCTCGTCGCCCGCATGGACCGGGCCGACGGTGAGGTGGTAGACGTTGGCCTGGCCCTGGCCCCCGCGTCGCACCGTCACGAGTTCCTCCGCGCGCAGGTCGGCCGTCCGGCGCTTGACCGTGCGCACCGAGCAGCCCAGCTCGTCGGCAAGCTCGCGCTGATACGGGTGGCAGTCGTTGTCCTCGTCCCAGGCATAAGACATGAGGAGGACGTGGGCCAGCCGGTCGTTGTCCAGCGGCGCCGTGTCCAAGAACGGGCGCGGCACCTGCGTCCAGCCGGCGCGCGGCGGCCGCTCGCCTGGCGTGGGCTGCGCTGATGCCGCCATAGCGGTCGTGCGGGCGCTCACCACGCGTACCCCGCCTGTAGAGACCGCCGCCGCCAGTAGCGATACTCGTACCACTCCTGGGGGGACGCCTCGGCCAGGGCGCGGCGACGGCCCTCGTCACGTCGCGCGCGCACGTCCTCGTCGCATCGATTGCCGGCCAGGTTCGCGCGTGCGCGCTCGAGCGCGCGAGTCAGGAGGTTGTCCTGGGGCAGGGCGGCCGCGATCCGCGCGCGGCTGTTGAGGGCCGTAGTGTGGTCGGCGCGGCCCAGGGCGTGGGCCGTCGCGCTGTTGGTCAGGTGGTAGTCCTCGGCGAGCAGGTAGGCGCACAGGTGCCGCGCCTGGGCTACAGAGGTCGCGCGACTCGGTCCCAGGATCGCGTCGGGGGTCACGTCGGCCACGAGGTTGTAGGCGTCGTTATAGGCGCGGGCCACGGCCGCGATGAGGGACTGCGTATCGAGCGTCCCGGTGTGTGTCCACACGAAGGATGCGCTAGCCCGTTGACACGCGCGTGTGTCCGCGCTATCCTGTTGAGAGAGCATGGGTGTGCTTTGAAGCATAAAAGCCTCCTGTGCAGGCCCGCAACCCGGTTTGGAGTTGGTAACTCCTCGGGGCTGCGGCCTACGGTTGGTGGCTCTGGTGGTTTGCTTGGCGGCTCGCACACCAGCGCCGGTCACTATAGATTAGGTAGTCCTGGGCAAGGTAGAGGCTCACCGGGTGGTAACCGGTGGGCCTCTACCTTTTGCGGCCGCTCCGGCCGCGCATCGTGCTACATAGCGCACTCCTTCATGATGAGCATTGTAGCCCACGGCCTGCCCTACCGCAATGTTTCCTCGCACGCACGCCTCCTCTCTCTCGACCCTCTCGATCCTGTCGATGGCCCTCACGGCAGCGTCGTCCACTTGACCGGTGTCCCCGTTCCTTGCTGAGGGTGCGCAGGTGTCGCGGGGGTCCAGCCCTGCGCCGCGCTCGTCGGTGTGCCCGGCTGCGTCGAGGATGCCGCTGTCGTGGGTGTGTCGGCCTTGAGCTGTTTGGGCTCCTTGGGCGCCTTCGCCTTGGTCAATGCCGATGGCACTGCGGGCGTGGCGATCGGTGCCGCCGCGGCCACCATCGCCGGCGCGACGACCGGCGCGGCCCCACCCTCTACCGGGGTCTCGTGGCACTTGACCGGGGCCGATCTTTTCATCAGCCGGCGCAGCCGCCACACGGACCACATTGGTCGCGTGCGTAGGTCCATGGGGCGGGCCTCGCGCATGCTCACCACGACGCGCCGCCGCGAGCTGGCCGCCAGGTCGTCGGGGAACAGGAGGGGCACGCCCGTCTCGCTCGCCGAGCGGCTGTCGCGCTCCGGCCGCCGCCCGAACAGGCCGCCCGGTGCGGCCGAGTCGCCCTCCCCGCGCGCCAGCACGGTGCGGTTGCCGAGTAACCCGCTGGCCCACTGGGCATCCTTGTCGCGCGTCCCGCCCAACCAGGCCAGGATGTTGCACGACTCGATGATCGCCTCGGCCCCCTCCGGACCGTATTCGTCGACGAGTTGCGAGCGCATCTGGAAGCTGATGACGCGGGAGATGCGCGGCTGCCGGCAGATGTTGAACCACTTGGGCGCGTTGGGCACGGCGCCCATGGTCCCGAACTCGTCGAGGAGATCGCGCACCTCGCGCTCCAGCTTGCCCCCCGGCAGCGTGCGCGCGCGATCCAGCAGGACGGTAAACTTCGTCGTGAACAGCGCCGCGATGAGCGGGCGCAGCGTGTCGTCGCCGGGCGGGATCACGATGTAGAGGATGATCGGCCGCCGGCCACGCCGCCCCAAACGGTCGAGGTCGAGCGTGCCCTGGCCGCCGACAACGGCCCGGATCGCCGGGTCGGTGAGCGCGGAGAGCCGCGGGGCCAGCCCCGAGGGGATGGAGGAGCGCAGGTCGCGGTGCTGGGCGATCAGCTCCAGGAACTGCGCCGCCGGCCCCGTCTCGGCCCCGCTCGGCCCCTTCTTCAGCGCGGCGATCATCTCCTCAATGGAGGGCTTGAGTAGCAGCTCGCGCAGTTCGTCGAGTGTGCCGGTGGGGTGGCCGGCCGCCGTGGCGACGGCGTGGACGTGCATGATGCCCGCAGCCATGAGCAGGAGGACCGCCTGCTCGAAGTAGGGCTGGGGGTCGGCCGTGTCCTGCGGCCGCGAGTTCTTCAGCCAGGCGCGCGCCCAATCCTCGGCCTGTGCGGGCGTGCGCACGAGGGCCAACGGCGCCCAGGTCACACTGTTGGCCGGGTCTTTCATGTCGAGGCGGTACACATCGTGGGTCCGCCCGGCGGCGGCGGCCGTCTGCTGCCAGGCGTCGCCCTTGTTGTCCGTGGCGATGTAGTCCACGTCGGGGTCAGGCTCCAACAATTGCGTCTTGAAGAAGGCGTTGGACTTGCCCAGGCCGGTTGGCCCGTCGATAGCCACCCCTTCAAGCAGCAGCGCCGCCGACACGCCGACGGTGATCTTCTTGAGCCCACGCCGTGCCGTCCCGAGGATCATGTCGCCGGGTTTGGCTTGACGCCGCCGCAGTTCGTTCCACGTCTGCCAGCGCGACCCGCCGTATGTGTTGGCGTGTGTGGGGTCAAGACCGCGTTTCCGGCCAATAGCGATGAACGCGGCGAACAGCGCCAGGAGTGCGAGCGCGCCGCCCAGCGCCAGGGGGAGCGCCGCGCGCACGGGTGCTCCGCTCGGGCTGTGCAGTTGGGCGTAACGCCAGGCCGCGCCGTGCCGCATCCAGAAGTGCCACGACAGCGCCGGGTGCGGGAAGTGGGACAGGTAGTGGTCCCAATGACCTAAAGCGTGAGCGTAGGACAGCGCGGCCGCGACGGGCAACGCCGCCGCGTCGTAGGCCGTCTGATACCACAGCATCACCGCCGCGACGACGTGGCGGGAGAGGGCCGCAGCCTGCGTGCCGATCCAGCGCGCGCCGGCGGCTGGCCCGAGCCAGATAGCCAGAGCGACGAGCGCACCCGCGATGAGGCCGGCCCAGCCGCGCAGCAGCCAGAGCGCGCGGGCGAGCAGGTGACGCGCGATGCGCAGCAGGGCAACGCCCCCCGCACGGGCGCGGGAGAGCAGGCGGCGGGCGAGATGGCCGGCGCGCGCCCAGGGACGGCCGGTGATAGGCGGGCTGGCGGGTGTGCTCATGGTCGGTATCTCCTGGCTCCTAGAGGTCAAGGACCGGCGTCAAGTCCCGGTCGAAGGCGACGGGGGCGGGATCGAGGGTCAGCTCTAGGCCCGCGAGGTCCGCGCCGTTGTACGCGATCGCGGCCTGGCGGGCCGTCGCCTCGTCGGGGTAGACGTTCCCCGTGAGGTCGTCGGGGCCGTCGCCGACGCGCACCGGCTCCCAGCCGTTGGTGTCGCGCTCGATGGGGCTGGCGTCGTAGCGCCCGAGCGCGAAGCCACCCCCCGCGTACTCGACCTCAAGCCAGGTGTCGCCCCTGGCGATGAGCGCCTCGATCCGCGCGTCATAGAGCACGGGGGCAGTCGCGCGCGCCGCATCGGCCGCCCACGCGGCATCATAAAAGTCCGCAGGGTTGATGATCTCGATCCCTTGCTGCAGGGGGTGCGCCTCCTCGTAGGCGGTGAGCACCACCGGATCGGTGATCTCGTAGAGCTGACCGTCGCCGACGGCGGGACCGGTCTGCTCCCAGGCGTACACGGTCGGCCCCTCCTCTGTCGGGGTCAGGTCTCCGGGGACGAGCGCGGCCGGCGTCTGGTCCACCCACACCTCGTAGGGCGGGTCGATGCCCTGGGCCAGCGCCCCCTCAATCGTGGCGATCTCGGCCGGGTCGGTGATCGGTTGCCAGCGATAGTCGTCCGGGCCATAGCCGTCCGGTTCCCGCGTGTCGTACGTCACCTCCTGGTTGAGGCCAGGGTCCGGCGGTGGCGTGTCGATCGCGCGCGCCTGCCCCTCGGGGCCGCCGGCGAGCGTCCCGTCGTACGGCGCGATATCCCTCTCGTCACGGGCTGCGTGTGTCATCGTGTGCTCCTTCGTCGTCGTGGCGTCGGGGGGCGTGTCGCCGCCCGGCAGGTGTCGAGCAGTTCGGCCGAGGTCATCCCCCTCGCGCGCGCCCCAAGCGAGCAGGCGCTGCACCGGCTCCCACGTCAGCGGGGCCACCAGGGTCCGCAGCGCGATGGGCGGCGCGGCGTCCGCGCGTGCTGTGGCCGGGTCAGGGGGCGTCGCCTCCCGCACGGAGAGCACGAGGCCCTGGTCATCGACGGTGTAGGCGAGGCTGCCCCCTACCCTCTGATCCATCTTTTCCTCTCCTCTCGTGCGGTCAGGCCACCGTGCCGTCGCCATTGAGCGCACGGATCTCGGTCGCGCGCACATCCCCCCGCCGTCGCAAGAAGCCGTCGGGGACGTAGACCCAACGCCGCAATTCCACGCCCGCGACCTGCCCCTTACGCGGCCAGCGCGTGCGCGCGGCGGCCCCGCCAATGAGCACATGGACATGCGGATCGTCGGTGTTGGTGTGGGCGGCCGCGACCCACACGAGCCGCTGCCCCAACTCCCAGCCCAGGTCCAGCAGCACCAGCCGTGTCCATGCCTGGAGGTCGACCATGCGCGCGAGGCCGGAGCGCGGTCCCGGCGAAAGGATAACCCGATGGAACACCACCTTGGGGCCGATCGCGGCCGTCAGCGCCGCGCGGGCTGTCGCCTGGTCGGCGACATCGCCGGCAGCGTCGAACAGGGCGCGCCCCTCGCGGCGCTCCCCCGTGCGGAAGCTACCTTTGAGGTGCTGCACCTGGTCCCGGATCTTGGTCTCCGCCCACGGCCCGGCGGGGACGTAGCGGCCCGCGACGATGGTGCGCGTCACGAGGCCACCTCGGAGTGCAGGTGGCCGATCTCTCCGCGCGCGACCGCACTCGCGGCCTGCCGCTCGGCGTAGCCTTCGGTCTCCTGGGCGTAGGCGAGCCCGTAGGCGCTCGCCAGCTGGGCGAAGGTTTGCAGGCGGCCCATCGCTACCTCGACGCGCGTCGCCGCGAGCGCGTCGCGCAATGCCCGGAGCTCGTCGTGAAGCGGGTGGAGTGCGGCCGGCAGCGCCTCGCCCAGGCGGCGGCCCATGGCGTCCTCGATGGCCGGCGCCGCGACCTCACCCACGCTTGCCGCTGCCGCCCCCGCGAGGTACTGCTGTAACGCCGCCTCGCCGATGGCCGTGAGCGTGAGCCCGGTGCGCTCGGCGTGGGCCTTGAGCTGTTCGCGCGTTTCGTCGGTCAGATACATCATCTGGCCCTTGGCGCCCTTGACGCTGGCGCCGCTGCCCTTGGCGCCGTCGCCGTCTTTGATGGAGCCCACAGCGGCGGTGGCGCCCGCGGCGTCGCGCTTGACGATGCGCGTGACGCCGGCCATGGCGCCCTCGCCGCGCGCCGGCGCGTCCGTGTCGCTTATCATGTCTCATCCTCCCCCATGTCACTTGTCCGATCGTGTCGCGTCGGCGTCGGCTAGCCCGGCCGCTCGAACACGTAGATGAATTTGGATGTCGTCCCGTTGAAAGCACGCGGCGTCGGCGGTCCGACGAGGCGCCAACCCTGCCGGCCCAACAGGGTGAGTTGTTCCTCCGTCAGGTTCTCGCGCATGAGATACTGCCACTGCTGCATCGTCTGCGCGGTCGGCACCACGTCATCCCTGGATATCGCCATGTCCGTCCTCCCGATCCCCTTTGTCCCGCGCGGGGCGCACCAGCGCCCGCTCGATCCAGCGCGCGAGGGTGCGCAGCCCGCGCCCCCGCCACGTCGCGTCCATCTCGCCGCGCCGCCAGGATCGCCGCTCCATGTACCGTGCCAGCAGCCGCCCTTGCGGGCCGAGCGCGCCCGAGACAGCGAGAATGACCGCCGCGGCGACGAGCAGCAACGCCGGCCGGGCGATCGTCGCCCACACGCCGCCGCGGACGGCCATGACCGTGCCGGCCACCACGGCGGCGAGGAAGAGGAACAGGACGAGCCGGGCGAGCGGCGCGAGGACCACCGGGGCGAGTTGGCGGCTCGCCCGGCGCACCGAGGGGGGCACGGCCACCACGACGGCCCCGCGCCCCAGGATTGTGAGGAGGCGCTTGAATGACCCCATTAGCTCGCCCCCAACAGCTGATAGGAGGGGGCCTCGATGACATCGGCGGCGGGGAGCATCTCGGTCACAGTGGGCATGCCGGGCGCGGCGATATCACCCGCCGCCCCGCCCGCCGTCCCAGCCGCCGCGCCCGCGGCCGCCCCGGTCGCGGCGCTCATCGCCAGGTTCAGCGCGGTGCGCAGGCCCGGCGTGTGGCCGTAGCCGAGCGCGGACAGGCCCCCGCGCCCGACAAGGTAGGCGCACAGGCGCGGCGCCCCGTAGATAACCATGATGGCGGCGACGCCCTGCACGAGCAGCCCCAGGCCGTCGTTGTAGGCAGGATCGCTCCCCAGCATCGTCAGCATGGCGCGTACGGCGACGAGCGCGAGCGCGTAGGCCACCCCGACGAGCGTCGTGCTGAACCATAGTCCGGCCCAGGCGCGGGCCACGCCGCGCGTCAGCGCCGTTGCAGCGCACACGAGGGCCAGCGGCGCGGCCAGGTAGAGTACGGAGCCGAACATGGTCAAGATCGTGCGGGTGACCATGATGAGGATGAGCAGCGCGAGCGCACCGAGGACGAAGAGCCCGATGATCGCGACGAGCGGGGGGAACGCCGCGAACTCGAGGAGCGTCTTGGTCGAGGTCAGCGCGGTGAGTGCGCTCCCGATGATCGCGCCCCCATCCGTGCCGGGGTTGGCCAGGATCTGCGTCCCCGCCCAGTTAACGGCCGCGATGTAGACACCCGCGAACGTGGGGAAGCCCGTGGCCATGATGAAGCCGGCCGCGCCCTCCACGACCTGGAGCACGGCCTCCTCCGCCGGCGCCCCACCCAGGCGCGTGTAGTACCAGGTGGTGATGCCCACGGTGAAGAGGACACCGAAGACGAATTGCGCGAGCATCTGCGTCGTCCCGAGGGGCTTCTTTAGTTGGTCGACGGCCGTGTAGTCTTTCTGCTCGACCAAGGCGGACGCGACCTGAGACCCGACGGCCGTGCCCGCCTTGGCGGCCCCGTCTTTGAGCCAGCCCGCGACGGCGCCGATGGGGTCGAGGCAGACGTTCCAGTTGATCCAGGGGACGGTAGCCCCCCAGCCGCCGCACGCGGGCGGGGGCGGGTCCACCGTGAAGGACGCGGACGTGGACAGGGTGGGGTTGGTCCCCGACGCGTAGAGGCGATGCGTCCCGATGGCGGGGGTCGGATCGATGCCCAGGATGATGTCGAACGAGGTGTCGCCGTTGTCGTCGGCGACGCTCCCGTTGGCGAACAGCTTGGTCCCCCCGACCCTATCCCAAGTGAGCGTCACGGTCTGGTTCGGCGCGAAGCCGGACGCGTTGGCGGTCACGATCGTGCCCTTCGTCGCCGGCGCGTGGGTGAGGGTGAGGGCGAGCGCGGGGTGGTACATCTGCGCGATGGTGAACAGGGCCGTGGCCGCGGTGCGGTTTGGCCCGACGGCATGGATCTCGTGCGGCCCCAACGCCGCGCCCGCCCCATCGGACGGGACCTTCGTGGTGATGCTCACGTCGCCACTCTCGTCGGTCGTGCCGCGCGCCAGGTAGGCCCCATCCCAGTAGAGCGTCACCAGGCCGCCGTCTGGGAAGTCGGACCCGACGGCGATGAGCTTGGCGCCGGGCATGCCCTGGCTTGCCGAGAGTTGCAGCGTCGATCGGTGCGTCACGGTGGGCGACGGATACGGGGTGTACGTGGCCGCCGGTGTCTGCGTCGGGTACGGTGTCTGTGTCGCCTGGGGCGTCTCCGTGGGCGTGGGGGCCGGGGCCGCGTGGGCGCTCCCCGCGTTCATACCCATGCCAGGGGTGAGCAAGATGAGCGCGGCCAGGGCGACGATCAGCCGGCACAGGGGATGCCTCATCGCGCGCCTCCCCATAGCCAGGATACGACGATGTGCCCCGCCGCGATCAGCGGGACGAGCACCGGCCCCGCGAGGACGGCGATCACGACGAGGGGGAGCAGCATCAGCGCGACGGTGGTGGGCAACACCGCGAGCGTTTGCGCGAACGTCGGGTGCGCCGGCAGGGCATCGGTGAGGGTGGCCACCCAATGGAGCAGGCCGACGAATGGGGCGCGCCCGATGGTATGCACCGCGACGAATAGCGCGAGGGAGGCGACCCAGGTGACGGCCCAGCGTGCCGTGACGTGGGCCGGGACGCGCGTCCCGCTCGTTGTGCCCCTGCCCGCCGTGCCGAATGCGCCCGTCGCCCGCCCCCACGCGAAAAGGGCGGCCGGTGCGACGAGGTAGAGCATCGCTAGCCAGAGCATCGCTAGCCAGAGCATCGCTAGCCAGAGCAGGGCTGCCAGGCGCCGCACGGCCCGTCCCACGTCCGTCAGCAGTCGGACGATCCCGGCGTCGCGCCGGTCCTCATCGTCGATGTGATCCATGTCGATACTCCTTGGTGCTAGAGGTGGCGTCACGTCCCTGTGGGGGACGGGTCTTAGCGCGCGGCGGACCATGTCGCACCCCCTCCCGCGACGGTGGCGTATGGCCCAGGCGTCATGGCGTTCGGCGCCGCGCCCGTGCCCAGGGCGCTCAGGATGGCCCAGGCGTCCTCCTCGCTCAATGCGGCGTCGAGGATGGCCCGCACGTCCGCAGCCGGCGTGTCCGTAGCCAGGGCGCAGACGGCGGCCCACACCTCCAGCGCCGTCGGCGCGTCCGGGTCGCGCGCGATCGCTGTCACGGTATCCTCGCGCCGCTGGCGCGGGTCGGGGTCGCTGGCGTAGGCCCACAGCTGGTGTTTGGAGAGGGGTACGTCCACCACGCCGTGCGCCGCCCGCCGGCGCCCACGCGCGCTGCGCACCATGAATAGCCGGGCCGTCTTGCCCTCCTCGCCCTCCAGAGTCTCGATCTGGTCGATCTCGGCCTCGGTCAATTTGAGCCGGCGGCCGAGCCAGTCTTTGGATGACGTACCGCCCTCCTCGTCGGTGTCTTCCAGACCGAAGAGGAAGTGCAGCGGGGCCATGTTGAAGAACGTCGCCGCCATCTTGGAGCGTGCCAGGTCGGAGACCTGCTGGCTGGCGAAGATGGGGATGAGGCCAAGTTGCCCGGCGGTGCGCGCCAATTTGTTGACGAACGCGCGGCCGGCGTCGGTGTCGAGGAAGGCCCAGCCCTCGTCAATCGCGACGATGTGCACGTCGGTCCCGCCACCCTCCGCGACGCTGTACCGCTTGGCGCGCGCGGCGCGCCGCTCGGCGATGCGCGTGACGGCGTAGATGGCGTAGGTGCGCACGGGGCTGTGTTCGTCGAGCCCGGCCAGGTCGAACACCAGGAGCGGGACCGCGCGCGGGTCGAGCGAGATCCGCGTGGGCCGGTCGATCAGGTTGGCGTCGGTGCCGTCGCCGACGTAGCGTTTGAGCGCCCAGGCCATGCCGCGCAGGATGCGCCGATCCTCGCGGTCCTCGGGCGGCACGACATCGGCGGTGCGATTGAGCCAGTCGACGAACTCGCGCTCCAACGGCGCGCAGGTGTCGTCGTGGGGGCAGCCGGGGTGGACATCGACGCCGGCGGTCGCGGGGCCATGCGCCGTGTAGACGGCGTGGATGCCCTGTTCCAGGTAGCCCTTGTGGAAGTCGTTGAGGGGGCTGGCGGGGTTGGCGAGCAGCAACTCGTGGGCGTGGGTGACGAATTGCACGCGCTCGATGTACTCCTCGCGCGTGCGGCGCGGTCCTTCCCACATGTTGAGCGCCGCCGAGCCCGGCCCGCCCAGCGGCACGATCGTCCCCCCCGAGAGGGCGGTCAGGACCTCGAACCCGCGGGCCTTGTCGATGACCGTGGCCGAGCCCCCGCGCTTGAGCAACTCCTCGATCAGGAGCTGGATCAGCACGGTCTTGCCGCGTCGGATCGGCCCGAAGATGTCGATGAGGCGACCGCGCAGCGTTGAGGAGGCGAGGTCGAGCAGCACCAACTCGGCCCCGATCGCGGTCCAGCCCAGCGCCATGCCCGCCGGCATCCCCGGACTCTGCACCAGGAAGGGCCAGCAGTGGCCGACCGTCTCGGTCTCCCACTTGAAGGTGACGTTGGCCTCGTCGCGGCCGGTGGGCAGCGTACTCTCCCACAACGGCCGCTGGTGGCCCGGCCCGTCGCCCACGCGCGCGAGCGCGCCGACGGCGAGGGCGTCGCGCAGGTTGGCGACGCGATCCTCCAGGGCCGTGCGGTCGGGGGCAAACGTGGTGGCGTAGAGGCCGACGCGCACGATGCCGCTGGTGTGCTCGCGCAGGCGGTCGGCGAGCGCGGCGGCCTCGTCGCGCCCGCCGGTGAGGGCGTGGCCGGGCGCCTTGTTGCCACCGGCGGCCATCGTCGCCGTGCCGTGCAACGCGCCCGCGCGCGTTTCCTGGGTCTTGCGCTCCTTCTCGCGGTCCCCGGCGTCGACGCGCAGGCACAGGCGCAGGGGATGGCCCAGGGCCACCACTGGGGCGAGCGAGCCGGGCACCGTCTTGCTCGGCGGGCCAAGCACCTGCACCGACTGCGCCCAGGTCCCGTCGCGCAGGCGCACGGCCCCGTGGCGCTCGTCGAGGTCGAGGTCGCGCGCGGGGGCCGCGTAGGTCGTGCCGGCCGGCGTGACGGTCGTGCGGCGCAGGCCCTCCCGCACGAGCAGCGCGTCGAACGCCGTGGCGTCGAGGCGCTGCGCGCCCAGGCCGATGCGCGCGAGGAAGCGCACGACCGCGCCGACGGCGCGATCCAGCGCTCCGATGGCGGCGCCGGCCGGGGCGAGGACCTCGATGATGAACTCCAGGTGGGGGATGTGCCGCGCGCCGACGGTCTCGGCCCACGCGCGGCGGCCCACGACGGCGAGGGCGTCGAGGCCGGGCGTGGGCGGGCGCCAGGCCTGGGTGATGCGCGCGACGGTCTCCTCGGGGTGCGTCGGCCGGGAGATGACGTAGAGGGCCACCGCGTAGCCGAGCCCGAGCGCGGCGACCCACACGCCGACCTGACCGAACAGGCGGGCCTGCTCGACGGGGGAGAGGCTGTCGCGGGAGATGCCGCCGGGGACGCGCAGCGCGACGCGGGCGCGGCCCTCGGCGTGGAGCACGCCGTCGGGCGCGAGGCGCGCGTAGGGCTCCGGCTGGCGGACCCTCAGGGCCTTCATGTGTTCCGTCCTCTCTTCACGCGTCCGGGGATGCGCGGGCGCGCGGCCCCGCCCCTGTCCGTGGCCCCGTGGGCACGCGCGACCGCGACCGCGACCGCCACCCACGCCCGCGCCACGCGTGGGCCGCGCTCCCGTGCGTGGCCGGCGACGATCCGCGCATGGCGCCGCAGCCAGCGGCGGGCGAAGCCGACATGCTGCCGCGCGTAGGGCTCACCCGCGCCGCTATAGAAGATCGTGGCGACCTGGTAGGGGCCGGCCGCGGCCAGAATGAGCAGGATCAGGTGCATGACACGCGGCGTTCCGTCCCAGCCCAGTCCAGCCGCGAGATTCCACACGGCGATGAGGAGCAGGGCGCCGCCGCCGATGCCCAACGCCTGCGGCACGGTGCGTCCGAGCAGGATGGGGTACCGCGTGCGGTCGTTGAGATAGCGCGCGGAGGTGCGAACGGTGGGTGCAGCGTCGGTGGACATACTAGGCGACCTTGATCTTCGTGATGATGTCGATGATGTCGGGCGCGAAGAAGATAGCGACAGCGCCGCCGATCCACATCAGGAAGCTCTCGCCGGCGTTGGGCAGGTGGCGGGCGGCCTTACCGCCGGCGCTGATGAGGCCGTACAGAGCGATGCCAGCCCCACCCGACTTGATCCAGGGAGAAAACGTGTCCACGACGGACTGGATGGGATTGGCGGCGGCGATAATCGGGATGAAGGTCAGCACAGCGTGGAGCTGCTCACGGACCTGGGCGAGGGCGACGGGCGCGACGTGGAGCTGCGCGAGCGCGTGCGTGACGATAATGGCGGTGATCATGGGTTGTCCTCCCCGTAAAAACGGCGCATTTCTTGCCCGATGAGGACACCGGGCATGGTGACATGTCCAGGCGCGCGGCCGGCTATTGGACGTGGACGGCCGCGTGCCACTCGATGGATACCTGCTCCTCTTCCCTCCCTGTTGCTGACTTACTACTGGCCTACATGTTGCCCTTATGCCCTGTCGATGGTAGGGTGTATAAGGATCTGCAATAAAACGTTGCTTGTTCATTATACACAATATTTTATTAAGCATGCTAACAAGGAGGCGTCGATTGTGGATGACCCTACCAGCCCCTTGCCCGATGAGTCGCGTCGCTTTGCAGCCCTCTTGAATCACCTGTTTGACACGCACCTGACCCCCCGAGGGCGCCCCTACACACTCACCGAAGTTAGCGAGGCGACGGGGTTATCCGTGCCGTACTTGAGCATGCTGCGCAAGGGGACAATCAATAACGTCCCTTTCGATCGCGTGGCGAAAATTGCCAAGTTCTTCAAGGTGCCCCTGGATTACTTCTCCCTATCGGAGCCGCCCAATGAGCGCGACATGGTGCCTGTCGGGGTGGCAGACGCAGAAGCACGGGCCTTGCTGCGCGCCGGCGATGTCGGGCCAATGGAGCGGGCCGTCATCCTACAGATGATCGAGCAAGCCAAAGACATCCTCGCGAGTATCGAGTCTCGTGTCTCTGTGCAGAGTTGGTCGTCGCGCCCAGGGGCGGCGGATACAGGTGCGGCCGTCGATGGACCCGATGAAGGGGCGCCCGATGCGCGGTCCGAGGGAGGGGCAGGTGCGCTATGAGATGGATGGACCGCTTCACACGGTCCGCGCTCAACCGAAGCCTTTGGTCCCGCGAACGTCGTATTGCTCTCGGATCGGATCGGTCTAGCGAGGGCGAGGGAACCGCCGATCCCTCCAATCCGGCATCGCGCGGGGTTGTTGGCGACGCCTGGGGCGCGAACCACACTCTGCAAGAAAGGGTGCAGCAGACCGACAACTCTGCGCTCATCACTATTTTGACGCAAGACCCGGCGAAACAGGCGGCCGCGCTGGAGAGCAAAGTGCTCACGGAACTGGCGTGTCTGGGTGTCGTGCCGCCGTTCAAGCTGGACACTATCTGCGACGTCATCCTCAAGGCGCTCGTCGCAGCCATGGAGTATCCTGTCGTGTTGCGTCCGCACACCACGCAGGATGAGGGTGTCAGCGGCATGGCCTACATCGAGGATGGCAAAGCGGTTCTCCTCTACATCCCGTCCGACGATCCCATACAGGAACTGCTCAGTAAGTTGCACGAACTCTCGCATGTCTTCCTCCACCATCCTATCCCGAAAATGGAGAAGGGGTATCACTTGAAGGGCTTCCGTGCGAAAGACGTGTACGACGTCGAGGCCGAGATGTCGGCCGCGTTCATCAAGCGGCTGGCGCTCAGCGTCACGGACGAGATATATTCCCCGTTCGGGCAGTTAATCGACGAGGAGGGCTAAGGGCAATGCTCCCATCCTTGGCCCTCCTCGTCGGCCTAATCTTCGCGGGGACGGGGGTCGTTTTCTTCCCGAGTCGCTCGCGTCCGATCGGCATCGCCGGCCCCGTCAGCGCCCTGTGCATCGGGGCAGGCGTCTACCTCATCCCCATGCAAAATTCTCAGGCTCTCGATCACGCCGTCGGGATCGTCGGGATCGGTCGGTGGCGTCACGTCGCGCTGTCCATCGGTATCTTGCTGCACTACATGGTCATCCTGGGCCTCTTCAGAAGCTGGTCATGGCGCCGGGTGGCGATCGTCGTCCCGCTTGTCGCCCTGCTGGTGGCGTTCGGCATCTCCTGGGGCGTGGTTAGCCACATCCGCACGGTGAACCGCGCCGCGCTGTTCTACAGCGCCGGCACCGGACGCCCGCTCCCCGTCTTCATCATGAACCTCCTCACGGGCGCGGGGATATCCTATGTCTGCGCGTTGGCCGCCTTCGAGTACGCGCGCCACTCACTCCGCGGGAAGACGCGATTTAAGCGTGCGCTCTTGTTCGGCGGGGCCTTGCTCATGGGCGGCGGCGTGGCCGCCGGGATGCTCACGATCGCCGAGGCCATCGCGAGCAATCAGGGATGGGCCGACAACACCATCCATGCCATGGAGCCGCCGTTCGCGGTGGGGGACATCGCCTTGTCGACGGTGAGCATCGTCTTCCTAACAGCGGTGGCATCGTGGAAGGCGCGCCGCCAGGGGGCGCACCCGCGCGAGCGAACCGACATCATGGACCTCACCACGTATATCGCCCAACTGCGGGCACCCCTGCATTTGGAACGATCAGCCGACCGCGCCGCTGTGCGCGATGTGTACCGGCTGTCGATGAAGCAAGGCTATGGGCCGGAGCATCTGCAGGCGACGGTGGAGGCGGTCGGGCAGGTCACGTACGATCCCGGTCATATTGCCACGAACGAGGACGATCCGCGTGTCGGTTTGGAGCCATACGACCCGTATCTCAGGACGACACAGACCGTGAGGGAGGGCGAGGATAACCCGGTGTGGGAGGCCACTTTACGTGCGGCTCGTCGCCTTGCCGATGGAGGACGCATCGCGCTGCACCTTCTGAGCCCCGAGAGCCTCCCCGAAGTAGGGCGGCGCCGTGAGCGCGGATGGCGCTGCGACGCCATCAGGTTGGTAGCCTCGGTGCTCCATGCCCATGAGCCCGGCTCCGCGCTGTTCTTGCCGTGTGTTGGGGGCGGTGATTGCCATGAGCCGGTAGATGTCGGTCTGTCGCGTACCGGCGCCTGGGAGCGGAGACCATGGGTTCGTCGCGGTGATACGGATGCGCCGGCAGCATCGCGCGTTGCGTCGGGGGGATCACTGCGGCGCCTGCGCTCGGACTTGATGATCCCTCTTATGGTAGTGAGCGATCGAAGCATGGCCTCATTCCCCAGCGAACGCGCTGATCGCGCCATACTCCGCGACGTGTACGAGCGCATGCGTTCACTCGGATTATCGTCGCGGCGGCGCCAGGCAGCCCTAGAGGCGGCGCGCTACATCATGTACAGTCGGAACACAATCGTCTACGGCTCTCTCTGCCAGAGTCGATCGTGGGCGCACCTATGGGAGCAGGTGCGCGCGAGGGCCGAAACGGAGGACGTGCGCATTGCCGCGACGATGTGGCAATACGTGACGAGTGGTACCTACTTCCTGGCCAACGTGGGGCGCATCTGCATCATCGTGTTGACCCCCAGCGATACATCGATGGGTGGGCGACCCAAAGCGGATAGTTGGCATTACCTCGCCGCCCAAGCCATCGCCGACGCGTTGTGCGCCCATGGGCATCCCAGTGCGCTCGCGCCAACAACAAGCTGCACGGCCCCCCTCATGGTAGGGACAAGCGATCAATCCACATCGACCGAGAAAGTAGGACACGGACTATGACAGTGCATACATCGCCGGCGCGAGTCTCCCCGCTTAAGCGTTCCCTGTTAAGTGACCTGCGAGACTTCCAGCGCGACCGCCTGGGCATGCTCCTACGGCTGAGCCAAGAGTGCGGCGACATCGGCCCTGTCCGCCTCGGGCCGACGTCCACCGTCGCTTTCGCCAACTCGGCGGAGGCGGCCGGCTCCGTCCTCGTCGAGCACGCCGACGACTTCCGTAAGGGCAAGAGCCTGCGGCTGTATATGCGGCCCGTCGTCGGAGATGGGCTGCTGTCCACGTCCGGCGCGGCGCACAGGTATCAGCGGCAACTCGTCGCGCCCGCGTTCAGGCACAACCGCGTCGCTGCCTACGCGGAGATCATGACCAGCTACGCCGAGCGCGCGCAGCACGGGTGGCGTGATGGCGCGGTGATCGACATTGGGCCGGCGATGACGCGGATGACGCTGGGCATCGTGGGCAAAGTCCTCTTCGACGCCGATCTGGTCGATGAGGCCGACGAGCTCGGCGCGGCGCTAACCGAAGCGTTACGCTACGCCTCGTCACAACTGGCGTCGCCCGTCCACGTCCCGCTCTCGTGGCCAACGCCGCGGAACCGTCGGGTACAGCGGGCCATCGCGCGATTGAACCGGACGATCTACGGCATGATCGAGGAGCGGCGCACGTCCGCCGAGCGGAGGGAGGATGTCCTATCGTTGCTGCTGTCGGCGCGCGGCGAGGATGGGAGCCGCCTGAGCGTCAAACAGGTGCGTGACGAGACCATGACGCTCTTCATCGCGGGGCATGACACGGTGGCGAATGCGCTGGCGTGGACATGGTGCTTGTTGGCGCGGCGCCCCGACGTGTACGCCCGCATGCGCGCCGAGGTGGACGCGACGCTGCACGGGCGCACACCGGCGGTCGCCGATCTGCCCCAGCTCCCGTATACGCTCCAGGTTTTCAAGGAGGCCCTGCGCCTCTATCCCCCGGCCTACGTGCTCTCACGGCAAGCTGTGCGCGACGTGGAGGTGAGCGGCTACCGTGTGCCGGCGGGGAGTGTCGTGATCGTCAGCCCCTACACGATGCATCGCCGCCCTGACTACTTCCCGGACCCCGAGCGGTTCGACCCGGATCGCTTTACCCCGGAGGCCGAGGCGCGCCTGCCGCGTCACGCCTACCTGCCCTTCGGTGCTGGTCCGCGTATTTGCATCGGCAACCACTTCGCACTGATGGAGGGGCACCTTGTCCTGGCCACGCTCGCCCAGCGCGTCACATTCGAGTGGCCGGTCGATCAGCGCATCATGCCTGAACCGCTTATTAACCTGCGTCCGAAGCGCGGGACCGTGGTGCGTGTCTGGCGACGCTCTCCGATTGCGCACGCGGGGACAGGTAGGGGAGAACAGGTATGCGCACAGAAAACTGTCTAGTGATCGACGCGCCCGCCGAGCGCATTTACCAATTGGCCGCCTCTATCGAGCGATGGCCGGCGATCCTGCCGCATTACCGCTGGGTAACGATCTTCCGCGACGATGGTAGCACGCGCTTGGCGGAGATGGCCGCGACGCGCGACGGCTTTCCGATCAAGTGGACGTCGGTCGAGGAGCTCGACCCTGCACGCCATAGGATACGCTTCCGTCACGTCCGGGGCATCACGAGGGGGATGGATGTCGAGTGGATCATTGAGCCTGGGGCGACTGGCGTGGACGTGCGTATTGTCCATGACTTCGACCCGCCGTGGCCACCGCTGATCGGTCCGCTCGTCGCACGCTACATCGTCGGTGATCTGTTCGTCCATAACATCGCTAATAAAACGCTGCGGCGCATCAAGGTGTTAGCCGAAACGGAGCGGGACCGCACTACATAGCTCAGACCATCTTTAATCGTGTGAGGAGGTTTTCCGGTGTCCCTATCGAAGCGGATTGTCTTTCCCCTGACCGTCGTCATCGTCGTTGCCTTGCCGCTGCTGCTTTCAGCGTGCGGCAATCCCGTTGCCGCCCCGCCCCCGCCGACGGCGACCCCTGTTCCCGCGACCACGGCGCCCGCCCCGCCAACGGATACACCCGGCCCATCGGCCACGCCAACCCAGCCCCCAACGCCCACGCCCGTCCCAGTCGACGCAACCGCTCGCCCCGTCCCCTTCCCTGACGTTAGTCAATACGCCACCTCCATCGTTGCTGTTGATGCCCGCGCCGGCGGCGGGTATGTCGCGGCGCTCACGGATGGGACGGTACGCGCCGTTGATGCCTCATCGGGACGCGTCGTCGGCCCGATAACGGTCACCACGGGGTCCTCGGACAAGGTGCTGCTCGGGGTCGATCCGGCCCACGGGCGGGCCGTCGTCGTGCTCGCCAGCGCGTACTCGGTCACGCCGACGATGGCGGCGGTCGATCTGGCGACGGGACGCCTGAGCATCGACCGCGTGCTGCGCGGCGTCTCCCAAGCTACTGTGAGCGATGCCGTCGTCGCGCCAGGCGGCGACGTACTTGCCGCGATCGATAGCGCGGACGCGTTCAATCCCACGACTCCCCAACTCGTGCGCCTGTCCGCGGATGGCGTCGTGCGGCGGACGCGCGCTATCAGTGATCAGGCCACGCTCACCCTCGACCCGCACGCCGGCGTGGTCATCGCCCAAGCGCCGTCAGGGTCCGATGCCCCCGCGCTGGCCGCGTACGACGCGCGCACGCTCGTTCCGCTCTGGCAGGGTGCGGCGCCCTACGATCCGCAGGCGGTAGCGGTCGATCCGGCGCGCGGGCGGCTCTGGCTCCTGGCCGCAGGGGGCCGCGTCACGATCCTCGACGAGAGGACCGGCCGCACCATCGCCGTCTGTGACCCGACGTACACGAAGCCAACGCCGTGGGAAAGTGACAAGGATTTGGTCGTGGACCCGCGCACGGGGATCGGCTATGCGTCTGAGCTCGCCCCCGGCCAAGGCGCCAATGCCACCGCCGTCTGGATCGACCGTATCGACCCGGCGACGAAAGCGCGCACGACGCTGACCGAGGCGGGCGGCGCCGTTGGCGCGGTGCTGACCCGGAGCGGGCGACTCCTGACGCTCGACGGCCAGGGTAATCTCGTGCTGCGCAACCCGGCGAGTGGGACCGTCGTGGCGGTGGTAGCCACGAACGCGACCCTTGCCGGGTCGAGCGGGGTGAGCTTCTCGTCAAGCGGATCGGACCTCTCCGGCGTCTCCATCGCGCAGGCCGGTGCGGTTGTCACCGTCGCGCGCGGGGCCACCGTCCCCTACCAGAACAACGTCACCGGGTCGTCCACCACGGGCGGCATTGTTATCGTCACCTTCCGCGATCGCTCGTGAACGTGACCTCCTCGTGCGTCCCTTGCGCCCCTGTGCGCTCCGCGCGGGGCGTCGCCCTGGCGTCGAGGGTGGTGCGCTGGCCGTGTGCTCGTGCTAGCACGGCGGGGGCGGCGACTACCCCAGGGTAAAGGAGGCTAGGCGGGTGCAATATCCCCCCGATGTCGCCCGTAAAATGTGCAATATCGGGCCTATCATCCCTGTCGATGATAGGCTCGTCGCGAGCGGGCGATATTGCACGTCGATAGGGGCCGGTGGCAGCTCTCAGGACGCCAACGGGAAGAGGTCGAGCCCCGCCTGACGGGCGGCCTTGGCAAGGGCGAGGCGAAAATAGGGGTCGGCGAGGGCGACGGGGAGGCCGGGGGGGACACGGACATAGACGCCGGCCTGGCCGGCGCGGATGAGGCGGCGCAGCTGCTGGGCGCCGTGGCGCGCCTGATCGCTCGGGCTCCCCTCGCAGACGGCCACGAGCGCGGGGAGGTCGTGACCGGCGACAAAGCGGGCCAGGCGGTCGGGCGTCAGGAGTCCAGCCTCAACGGCGAGCAGGTGCCCGGCGACGACGACGAGGAGCGCCACGGCGGCTCGGTCATTCCAGCCTGGCACGCCCAGGGGTTGTCGTTGGATCGGCTCCATCACCCCGCCTGCCCCCTCGTCTCGCCTGTATCCGACGCCCGTCCTCAGTATCCCATGATGGAGCCGTCGCCGACGACGGAGGCGGCGCTGCCCATTCAATCGCGGTGCCCTCGACACGACGCGCTACTCCGCGCCGGCGTCCCCCGCATCGATCAGGTCCGCGAAGCGCGTGGCGGCGTGCCCCGGTCGAGGGTGCCCGCGCGCACGAGGGCATCGCGCAGCTCGGCGGTGGAATGGCGACCGACGTTGCGGACGTGGGAGAGGTCATCATTGACTTTGCATGTGTCGTTGAGTACATGGAAGACGGTCGTTGTCGACACGCAAGTCCGGCGAGCGACATCGAAAATCGTGGCCAAAATGTTCTCCTTCACGCTGCGCGGCGCATCTTCCTGGGGGTGGCCTGATGCAATGGATACGGGGCAACACCACCTTGGTGGCGTGCGCGTTGGGTCCGCTGAGTGCCGCAAGCGCTTGCGGCAAGCATAGAAACTCCTGCACGGGTTTGTCAAGGGTGGCTATCGTGATGATGCATCGCATGATGCATCGCAGCGCTTGACAACCGACGTTGGAGGGTGTATCGTAGAGCGCATGACACCGCTATCTGATACCGATGTCAGGATTTATCTATTCCTGCTCAACGTAGCGGGCCATCGGCTGGACGACGGTGAGCGCTAAGGCGCACGATTATGAAGGGGGTCTCTATGCAGCGATGATAAGCATCTGATCCTCCGGTCCAACCCAGGCCGATTCACCCCATTTTTGTCATAGCGCAATGAGGACACATTGATGGACCCATTCGACGACATCACGCAGACGCCTTTGTCTCGGAAAGACTTGCTGAAGAAAGCCAGCGCGGCCACCGCCGCCGTCGCCGCGTCGGGTACCCTGCTGACGGGCTTCCGGCCAGGGGCGGCGCCGACCCCTCCACCCACTCCCGTCGTCAGCAACCTGGGCCACGGGACCAAGACCATTACGATCTGGGATGGTTTGGGCGGCCCCGATGGCGCGACCTTCGCCAAGATGCTGCAGTTATTTGTCCAGAAGAACCCCGACGTGCGCATCCAGCACGAGGTGCTCGATTGGGGCGTCTATTACCAGAAAGTGCCCACGTCGATTCTGGCCGGGTCGCCGCCCGACTTCATCGTGAATGATGCGTACGGCATGCCGCAGTTCGCGAGCCGCAACATGCTCCAGCCGCTGGACGATCTGGTTTTCGGCAAGAAACTGTTGCCCAAGGATGATTTTAGCGCGCAACAGTTGGCGCTCGGTACCTGGAAAGGGCAGGTCTATGGCCTTCCCCTGTGGAATCCCATCATCGGATTCTGGATGAACGACGATCTGGTGCGCAAGGCCGGCCTGAACCCGAAGAACCCACCCATGACCGGCGCCGAGTTTACCAACTGGGCGATCCGGCTCACCACGGATACGCGCGGCCGGCATCCCGATCAGGCAGGTTTCGATGCCCGCAACATCCAGACGTACGGCGTTTCGATGGGCTGGTTCTTCCACAGCATGATCTCGACGCTATGGCAGTTCGGTGGCGACGTGACGAATGCCGCCCATACCACAAGCACGATGGACAGCCCGGCGTCCATCGCGGCCCTGGACTATTGGGTCAATCTGGTCAACCACCACACCCATGTCCCCATCGTGGCGCCGTATGTCCCGGCCACCACCACGTACTACACCTCCAACCGCCTGGCCATGGTCATCGAGGGGAGCTGGCAGTTGAACTATTTCAAGCAGCACCCCAAGCTCTTGCCTCCGACGACCACGATGCATGAGCTGCCGCAATGGGGTCCCAAGCGGAAAGCAGTGTGGTGGACCGGGCATGTGATGTCGATCCCGCAAGGGATCAGTAGCCAGAACACGGAGATCGTGGCCCGGCTCATCGCCTTCCTGTCCGATCAGACCTCGTGGGGCGCGCTGCAAGCCGGCCATCTCCCGGCGCGGACATCACTGCAGGAGATCCCCGCCATCACCACGAACTGGTGGACCGGGCCGTTGGCGCGGGAGCAGCGGGCGTACGGCGAGATCGAATGGTATAGCCCCAACTACAACCAGATCAACACCTACTACATGGCCGCCTGGGGCGCGGCGCTGACGGGCTCGCAGTCACCCAAAGCGGCCCTCCAGCAGGCCAACCGCCTCATTGGCGCCGTCCTGTAACGGACGTCAAGGAGGGCGGCCGAGGGGTTCCGAGGCGGGCGCCGCCGATCGGATCCCTTGGCCGCCGGTGCGTCGATGCATGAGCTGGGTTGATGAAGTGGAGGAGCAATGTCGGACTACGCCCCCGCGCTGTCAGTCTCGGGCCCCGCGGCCCGTCGTCGGCGGTCCCGGTACCGCACACTGCAAACGTTGACGAACTACGCGTTCATCGCGCCCTATCTCGTGTTCTTCCTGGTCTTTTCGATCGGGCCGGTCGTCTATGGCTTCTATATGAGCCTCTTCCACTGGCAAATCCTCGCGTCGCGGCAACCCTTCAGCGGCCTGGACAACTACAACCACCTCATCCATGACGACCTGTTCTGGACATCCTTCCGGAACACGCTCTACTTCACCGCGCTCACGGTCGTCGTCGAAGCGGCGGCGGCGCTCGCGGTGGCCGTGGCCCTGCGCGACAGCTTTCGCGGGCGCGCACTCTTCCAGTTCATCTTCTACGCCCCTGTCACGCTGTCGGCTGCGGTCATGGGCGTCGTGATGACGCAGTTGCTCAACGCCGGGACGCTCAACTACTATCTGGGTTTCCTGGGCTTGGCCAATTTCAGCTTCCTGAGCAACAGCCATACCGTGATCCCGGCCATCTCGCTGGTGTCGGTGTGGTGGGGCTTTGGATTCCCCCTGCTCATCTTCCTCGCGGGCCTCTATAACATCCCGGCGACTATGTACGAGGCGGCCCAGATCGACGGGGCCGGCGCGCTCCAGTCGTTTGTCCGCATCACCCTGCCGCTGCTCAAGCCGACCACCTTGTTCGTCCTGGTCATCCTGACGATCGCCCATTTCCAGGTGTTCGCGCAGATGTATATCATGAGCGGCGGCGGTCCCGGCTACGACTCGCTCAGCATCGTGCAGTATCTCTACCAGAATGCCTGGCAATTCTACAACATGGGCTATGCCTCCGCGATCGCGGTCGCCCTGGCGCTCATCATGGCCGCCTTCTCGGGTGGCCTGTTCAAGCTGCTGGGGCAACGCTTCGAGTTCTGAGACCCCTTCGGATCGCAACAAGACAAGGAGATCTCGCGTTATGGCCGCTCTCGTCGCGCATCGCTCACATCGCTCGCATCGGCGCCACGCCGGCGCGACGATCCGCTACATCTTCCTGATCATCGCCGCCCTGCTCACCCTGGTCCCCTTCGCGTACATGTTCGCCACCGCGGTCACGCCGTCCGATGAGACATCGCACATCCCCATTTACTGGATCCCGCCCCATGCCACGCTGGACAACTTCAAGTACATCTTCCTCCAGGCCAACATCCCCCTGCTCCAGTGGCTCGTCAATAGCCTCTTCGTGGCGACGGCGACGACCCTGGTGGTGCTTCTGGTCGACGCGTTGGCCGCCTATGGGTTCGCCCGGCTGGAGATGCCCGGCCGCGACCTCATTTTCGGGTTCATTCTGCTGAGCTTGCTGGTCCCCGTGGCGGTCACGCTCATCCCCATCTTCTTGCTGATGCGCGACCTCCATTTCTTGAATACGTACAACGCGCTGGTGTGGCCAGCCGCGGCCAGCGCCTTTGGTGTCTTCCTGCTGCGGCAGTTCTTCCAGACCATCCCGCGCGAGTTGGAAGAAGCGGCCCACATCGACGGCGCGAGCCGCCTGCGGGTGTTCTGGAGCGTCGACCTCCCCATGGTGACCAATGCATTGATTACCCTCGCGCTGCTCACATGGCTGACCTCCTGGAACGACTTCTTCTGGCCGCTGATCGCGCTCAATAACAACGCGATGTACACGGCCCCCGTCGCGATCACGTACTTGAATTCGACCTTCACGCAGCAACCGGGCGTCCTCCTCGCGGCGGCCACGACGATTGCCATGCCGCCCTTGCTGTTCTACATCATCTTCCAACGGCGCATCCAGAAGGCCGTCATGACTACTGGCCTGGCCGGCCGCTGACCGATTGAGCACCCGGCTGTGGACCGCCGCCGGCGTGTTCACCGCGACCATGTATGAGGAGGGTTACCGTATGCGGACATCCGACGAGGACGCGATTGTCCATCCCCGCCCGCAAATGGCGCGGGACCGGTGGATCGACCTGGGCGGAGCCTGGGGCTTCGCATACGACAACGCGGGGCGCGGCCTCAACGAGGACTGGCCGGAGCGCGTGGATGTGTACACTCGCTCCATCACCGTGCCCTTCCCGCCCGAGTCGTCGGCGAGCGGTATCGACGACCCGTCTTTCCACCCGATCGCCTGGTACCGGCGCACCTTCACTGTCGCCCCCGAGGACGCGGGCAAACGTCTGCTGCTGCATTGCGGCGCCGTGGACTATCGTGCCCACGTCTGGGTGAATGGCCGCTTGGTGGTTACCCACGAGGGTGGCCACACGCCCTTCAGCGCCGACATCACGACGGCCCTACGGCCGGCCGGCGAGCAAGTGCTCGTCATCCGTGCCGAGGACATCCCGACCGATCTGGCGCAGCCGCGCGGCAAGCAAGACTGGCAGGAGCGCCCACACCGTATCTGGTACCACCGCACGACGGGCATCTGGCAGCCGGTCTGGCTCGAGCCCGTCGCCGCTACACATGTCACACGCGTGCGCTGGACTCCCGACCTGGATCGGGGCCTGCTCGGGCTGGCCGTCGCGCTGCAGCGCCAGGATACCGCCCCCCTGCATGTGCGGGTGCGGTTGAGCCTTCGGGGGGCGCCCCTGGCCGACGTGACCTATGGCGTCGATGGGGCCGAGGCACGAGGCGAGATCGCGCTCGACCGGGCGACCCTGACCATGGAGGGCACGGATCTGCTGTGGTCGCCGCGCGCTCCCAACCTCGTCGACGCGACGATCACGGTGCTCTCCGGCGGCGCTGTCGTCGACGAGGTGCGGAGCTACGTCGGGCTACGCAGCGTCGGGGTGACCGGCGGGCGCTTCACGCTCAACGGCCGCCCCTATTACCTGCGCCTGGCCCTCGCGCAGGGCTACTGGCCCGCGTCGCACCTGGCGGCGCCCAGTGACGACGCGTTGCGCCGCGAGGTCGAGCTGGCCAAGGAGCTCGGCTTCAACGGCGTACGCATCCATCAGAAGGTGGAAGACCCGCGCTTCCTGTACTGGTGCGACCGCCTTGGCCTGCTCGTGTGGGGTGAGATGGCCAACGCCTTCGTGTTCTCTCCGACCGCGATGACGCGCCTGCTGCGCGAATGGACGGAGGTCATCGAGCGCGACTATAGCCACCCCTGCATCGTCGCCTGGGTCCCGCTCAACGAGAGTTGGGGCGTGCCCAACCTGCCGCGCGACCCGGCGCAGCGCGCCTACGTGCAGGCGCTCTATTGGCTGACCAAGGCGCTGGATCCCATGCGGCCTGCCATTGGCAACGACGGCTGGGAGTACATCGTCGGAGACATCCACGGCGTCCACGACTACACCTTCGACGGCGCGCTACTGCGCGCGCGGTACGGCGATCCCGCCACCGTCGAGCGCATGCTGCGCGAGACCCTGCCTGGGCACCACGCGGTCACGCTGCCGGGCCACCGGCGCGCGGACGAGCCGCTCATGATCACCGAGTTCGGAGGCATTAGCCTCCGGCCTGCGGAGGAGGAGGCCTGGTTCGGGTACGGAACCGTCGCGAGCCGGGAGGCGTTCCTGGATAAATATCGCGAGCTCGTCGGCGCGCTGCTGGACAGCCCCGCGATCGCGGGGTTCTGCTACACGCAGTTGACCGATACGGGACAGGAGACGAACGGGTTACTCACGGAGGACCGGGAGCCCAAGCTAGACCCGGCCGCCGTGCGGGCGATCACCGGTCGCCCCTCGGCCGCCCTCCCCGGCGACATCGTTACGCACATGCAGAACACCCGCGGTGTGACACCATTCGCGGGGACGATCGAGACGGCGGCGCATGCTGGCTAAATGGATACCCCGGATTGCACGCGGCGGTGCGCGGCTACGGCGTACAATCAGATGGGCAGCCGTCGCGCGACAGCGCGAGACGCGCTGCCACACATGCGACTCCCGTGCGGTGGGCCGATAGTATGGTAGAGGTTTCAGGAATGTCTGTGACGATTCGGGATGTCGCCAAGGCGGCGGGCGTCTCCGTAAAGACCGTGTCGCGCGTGATCAACGATGAGCCGTGGGTACATGGGAACACGCGTGCCCGCGTGCAGCGGGCGATCGGTGACCTGAATTTCCACCCCAATGCGCTCGCGCGAGGCCTGAACACCAACCGGATGCGCACGCTCGGGCTCATCGTCCCCGACATCGCCAACCCGTTCTTCGCCAAAGGCATCGACGGCTGCGCCACGGTCGCCGAGCGGCAGGGCTACACCCTGTTCCTGGGCAGCGCGAGTAATGATCCCGAGCGCGAGGCCAGCCATATCAGGGCCCTCCTCGCCCAGCGGGTCGCGGGCCTCATCCTGTGGGTCAGCAACCTCACCGAGGTGGCCCTGCACGAGATCATGCACGTCATGAAGCATACCTGCCCGGCCGTGTTCATCGATCACCCCCTCGACCCGGTGGCCCTCGACCGGCGGGGCTACGCCTCGCTCGTGGTGGCACAAGAGCGGGTTGGCGTCCTGGCGACGGAGCACCTCCTCGCTGAGGGACGCGTGCGCATCGCGCATATCGGCGTGTCCGGCACCGGCGCCGGCCAATGGGTCGGCGATCAACGCCGGGAGGGGTATCTCCAGGCGCTCCGCGCGCATCATGTCGAGCCGGATGAACGACTGATGTGCCGGGTGGGTCACGGCACGATTCAAGACGGGGCGAGCGCCGCCTCCGCCTTACTCGCCCAACACCCCAGCCCCGACGGCCTCTTTGCCTTCAACGACCTCATCGCGGTGGGCGCCTTGCTCGCCTGCCAGAAGGCCAACGTGCGCGTCCCGGAAGACGTGGCCATCGTGGGGGTGGACGACACGGAGATGACGGCCGTCACATATCCCCCCTTGACCACCATTCGCCTCCACCAACGCCGGACGGGGGAACAGGCGGTCACCCTCTTGCTCGAGTTGATTGGCGGCGGCGCGGCGGTGCCTGGTACCACGGCACCCCTCTCCAACTTGACACAGCCGGAACTACCGGAACTGGTGGTCCGTCGATCAAGCACGCTCCGCCCCGTGTCCACGCCGTCGCTCGCCGACATCACCAATGCGGGCGGCGACGGTGCGGCCCTCACCCCCGACCCATGGCTAACTGGCCCCCCAGACCCTAACCGCGGGTCTGACGGTCCAGCGCACTCTCCCTGACGCGGGAGAGGGGGGGCGCCTATCGTGTCACGCCCGTCTCCCCTCGCCTCTGGAGGGAGAGGGGTCGAGGGTGAGGGGGTGTATGACAAGAACGACATGACCCTGGACGGGGGCTCCGAGGCCCCCCCCTCGGCTTCAAAATGACGTAGAGCAAAAGGAGATAATCATGGTCCTTCAGACGATTCCCGCGACCGTGCGGGCCCCGCATTTTGTCGGGAACGGGCAGATCGACGTCATCGAACAGCGCGTCCCGGAGCCCGGCGTCGGGCAACTGCTCATCGAGGTCAAAGCGAACGCGCTGTGCGCCTCGGAGCGGCGTCAGTTCCTGCAAGGATCGTCCGTGACCCCCGGTCACGAGGCTGCCGGGGTTGTGGTGGCGGCCGGTCCCGGCACGCGCGTCGCCGTGGGGACGCCCGGCGTCGTGTATCTCATGGATTTCTGCGGCGCGTGTCGCAGTTGCCGGTCGGGCGACACGAACCAGTGCCTCCAGAAGCGCGGGGACATGGGCTTTACCAAGGATGGCGGGTACGGGATGTATGAGGTGGTCCATGAAAACATTTTCTTTCCTGTCGACGCGGACCTTTCCCTGACCGAGGCCACGCTACTCCTGGACGTGATGGGCACCACCAGCCACGCCATCCGGCGCGCGCGCCTCGTCCGCCCGGATATTGAATCGGTCCTGGTGATGGGGGCGGGCCCGGTCGGCTTGGGGGTGGTCGCGCTGGCGACGTTGATGCTCGGGGCGGACATCCCGGTCCTCGTCGCGGACATCGTGCCCTATCGCCTGGCTCTGGCCGAGCGACTGGGGGGGCAGCCGATCCACCTCGGGGAGACGAACGTGACAGCCGCCGTCCGCGACCGGGGACCGGGATCGGTCGACGTGGCCATCGACACGAGTGGCAAGGCCGTCGCACGCCGCGCCGCCCTGGACGTGGTGGCCAAACGCGGGGCCCTGGTCTGCGTCGGCCACGGGGAAGATCTCACGCTCGCGGTATCGTCCGACCTCATCGCCCCCGAGCGCGCCGTCCTCGGCAGCGAATACTTCCGCTACGATGAGTTGGCGACGAACCTGGACCTGCTGCGCGCACACCGGGCCTACCTCGCTCAGATTATCACCCATCGGTTCGCGGTCGGCGACCTCCAACGGGCGTTCGCGGTGTTTTGGGGGCGAGAGACGGGGAAGGTGGTCATCGAACAATGAGCGGCACACCACCTATGGGCGACAGACCGATCAAAGTGGCACTCGTCGGCGCGGGGGGGTGGGGCCTGCAGCACGCCCGTATCTTCGCCGCCCGGCCGGACATCGATTTCCGCGCCATCGTCGGCCGCACGCCCGAGAAGACGCGGGCGCGGGCCGCGCAATTCGGGACGCGCGCCTACCTGGACATCGCGGAGATGCTGGAGCGGGAACGGCCGGATCTGGTGAGCCTATGCCTCCCCAACCAGGGGCATTTCGACGCCACATTGCAGGTCATCACGGCCGGTTACCCGCTGCTGGTCGAGAAGCCGCTCGTGTTCGACCTCGGCGAGGCCGACCGGCTGCTCGCGGCGGCCGCGGAGCGCGACCTGTTCTTCGCCATCAATTTCAACCATCGCTACGCCCGTCCGGTACGCATGGCGCGTCAGGTCATCCAGGAGGGACGGCTCGGCGACATCGTGTTCGCGGCGTGGCGCTTCGGCGGCGAAGGAACGAGCGCCCACCCCTACGCCAATCTAATCGAGACGCAGTGCCATGGCTTCGACATGCTCGAGCACCTGTGCGGACCGATCAACGCCGTGTCGGCCGAGATGACCGACAAGACGGGCCAGGGCTATCGCACCCTGGTGCTGGCGCTACGCTTCACTAACGGCGCGGTGGGCAGCCTCGTGGGGAGCTACGATTCCTCGTACGCCTATCCGGGGACGCACCTGCTGGAGATCAACGGGACCGCGGGGCGCGTGGTGATCGAAGACACGGTGCGGCGGTACACGTTCCAGCCGGCGGGCGAGGAGACGGGGGAGGTGTGGCAGGCTGGCTACTTCAACGACGATGACCGCTCGTTTCACCACACCTTCGACGCGTACATGGACGCGCTTCTGACGGCTTTCAAAGCGGGCCAGGCACCGCCCGTGCACGCGCGCGCGGGCCGCCGCGCCCTCGTGCTGGCACAGGCGGCGATCGCGGCCTTCGCGTCGGGGCAGCGTATGTCCATTGAGGGGAGGGGCGACCGATGATCGCGGACGCTCGCCCACGGCGCGCCACGGACGAACCGGCGCGTGACCTGATGGATCGCGACCACAGCGCCGGTAGCGCCAGGACAAAGGAGGTGTGATGATGGAAGTGACCGTGGACAGGCCGACGGCCGTCGTGACCGGCGCGGCGCAGGGTATCGGCCGGGCCATTGCGGTGCGTCTGGCGCGCGACGGTATGGATGTGGTCATCGCGGATCTTAGCGCGGACCGACTCGACGTGGTGGCGCGCGAGGTCCGTGCGCTGGGCCGCCACGCCCTGCCCCTCGCCGTCAATGTGACCGACGCCGCGGACCGTGAGCGACTCTTTGCGCGGACGCTCGAGACGTTCGGCCGGCTCGACGCCCTGGTGAACAACGCCGGTATCCAGCGGATAGCGCTGCCGCTGGATGTGACCGAGGAGCATTGGGACGCAGTGATGGGCGTCAACGCCAAGGCCACGTACTTCTGCTGCCAACGCGCCCTCAAGCACATGCTCATACAGCGGCGCGGACGCATTGTGAACGTGGCCTCCATCGCCGGCAAGATGGCGAGCACCATCCACCACCCCATCTACAACGTCAGCAAGGCCGCTGTCCTGGCGATGACCAAGACGCTGGCTCTCGCCTATGCCGCGGACGGCATCCGCGTCAACGCCGTCTGCCCCGGCGTCATCGCGACGCCGATGCAGGATGTCGTGGACCGTGAGTTCGCCGCCGTCATGGGCTCGTCACCGGCCGAGGTCCGCGCGGAGCGCGTCGGGCGTATCCCGGTCGGGACCATTGGGGCGCCGGAGGACGTTGCGGCGATGGTGTCATTCTTGCTTGGCCCCGACGCCCACTATCTGACGGGCCAGGCGCTCAACGTCGATGGCGGTCTCCTGACCTACTGAAGCTATACCCGTCGGCACGCCACACCATCGAGAGGAGATCACTGTGATCCTCGACCACTTCAAGCTCGACGACCGGGTAGCGGTCGTCACCGGGGGTAATCGCGGTCTCGGCCTCGGCATCGCCACCGCGCTCGCCGAGGTCGGCGCGGATATTGTCTCGATCCAGCGGACGGAGGAGGCGCCCGTGCTGGAAGAGGCCGTGGCGCGGGCGGGCCGGCGTGTGCTGCCGCTCGCGCTCGACCTGGCCGCGGATGGCTCCGCCGACGCGGCGCTCACCGCGACAGTGCGCCACTTCGGACGGGTGGATATCCTCGTCAACAACGCGGGCGTGCAGCGCCGCGCCGCGGCAGCCGATTTCTCGCTGGCGGGCTGGGACGCGGTCCTCGCGGTGGATCTGCGCGCCGTCTTCACGTTCTGTCAGGCTTTCGGACGGGAGATGCTGCGCCACGGCCGCGGCAAAATCATCAACATCACCTCGTTGCTGGCGTTCCAGGGGGGTATCACGATCCCCGCCTACACCGCCAGCAAGCACGCCGTGGCGGGCCTGACCCAGGCGCTGTGCAACGAGTGGGCCCGTCACGGCGTCAACGTGAATGCCATTGCCCCCGGCTACATGGATACCGCCATGAACGTGGCCCTGCGCGCGGACTCCGCACGCTGCCGCGCCATCGACGAGCGGATCCCGGCGGGACACTGGGGCACACCAGCGGACCTGGGCGGCGCGGCGGTCTTTCTGGCGTCGCCGGCCTCGGATTATCTGCACGGCCACACGATCGTTGTCGATGGGGGGTGGCTCGCCCGTTAGTAGCGATAGGTGTAGGGTAGGAAGCGAACGCCCGTCGGTTGTCGCTGATCACGGTATCTTGGCTCTGCGCCATTCTTGATACCGATGGCGAAGTCCGGCGACCCTTGTGACGTTCGGTTTCCAAAGGTCAACCAGCGGAAGAAATAGCGGTTAGATCGCCTCTTGACCGACGAACATCAGGGCGTTGATGCGCTAGTGGCGACTTCGGTAACGATAGGTCAGGCTTTACAGCCTTTCCCCCGTTCCAAACGCAGCATGCGGTAGGATAGGCACCCGACGAGGTACGTTGCCGCCCTTTTCCGTGTGCCCTCCTCCGAGTAGAGTAGGCCGCCAGCGAGGTGTCTTGCGACCCTTTTCCGTCGGCCCCTCCGCCAAACCGGACGTGCCCGCTTTTCAGGCATCCGGCTTTCCAGTGCTCGGCTACCGCTCTTGACTGCGGCTGA